>MDSV01026002.1_pt1 | contig 10748 bp, 10 predicted proteins | sample 810851 | NCBI WGS metagenome assembly MDSV01 (sample SAMN05326640, study PRJNA326480) | marine metagenome | isolation source: seawater | place: Atlantic Ocean: North East | collected 2012 | reverse complement strand
CAATGACTTCTCCTGATATTAGAGCGGGAGTATCACTTTTATTAGCTGCCCTTGCTGCTGATGGAGAAAGTACCATACATAATGTAGAGCAAATTGACAGAGGGTATCAAAATATAGACGAACGATTAAATGCCATAGGAGCTCAAATTACTAGAATAAATTAAATATGAAAAAAATAATAACTATAGCTTTTTGCTTTTTAACTACTTTATCATTTTCTCAAGAAATAGGGTTAAAGATTGGAGATATTGCTCCTGAATTAGCTTACAATAATCCAAATGGGGAAGAATTAAAATTATCTGCTTTAAAGGGGAAGCTTGTGCTTATTGATTTTTGGGCAAGCTGGTGCAGTCCATGCAGAAAAGAAAATCCTAATATTGTAGATGCCTATAAAAAATACACTAAAACAAAATTCAAAAACGGAAAAGGTTTTGAAGTATTTTCTGTATCCTTAGACAAAAAACAAAACGCCTGGGTAAAAGCTATTAATAAAGATGAATTATTTTGGGAATATCATGTTTCTGATTTAGGAGGTTGGCAATCAGAAGGGTCTAACAAATATGGCATTCGTTCAATTCCAAGCAATGTCTTAATTGATGGAAATGGGATTATTCTTGCCCATAATCTAAAAGGTCCTGCACTCCACCGCTTTCTAGAAGATCAAAAAAAATAAACTGACAAATTGTCTTTTTTACTCCTTTGGCAAAATATTTGCACCAATATAATAGTGTAAAAACAAATACACAATGAGCAAGAAAAAAAAACAAGAGCAAGAGATTGCTGATAAAACAATTAATTCTGAAGAAGCAAAAACTGAAGAAGCAGTTAATTCACAGGAAGAGATAAAGGCAGAAGATGTAGAGAATCCTCTTACCAATGAAGAGCTTTTAGTAATAGAAAAAGATAAAAATCTTAGGCTATTTGCTGAATTTGATAACTTCAGAAGACGAACTGCAAAAGAAAGAGTCGAACTATATAGTACCGCTAATCAAGACATGATGACCGCTTTACTGCCAATATTGGATAATTTTGAACGCTCAATAAAAGCCAATAAATATACAGATGAAGATGGTCCTGTACTGATTTATAAACAACTTAAAACAGAACTGGAGAAAAAAGGATTGAAAGAAATTGAAAATCCAATAGGAAAGGTATTGGACACTGACTTCCATGAAGCAATTACAAATATCCCCACACCTTCTAAAAAGAAAAAAGGCAAAGTAATAGATGTAATAGAAAAAGGCTATTTACTAGCTGATAAAGTATTGCGCTACGCAAAAGTAGTAGTAGGAAATTAATTTTAAAACATGTCGAAAAGAGATTATTACGAAACATTAGGCGTTAGCAAAAATGCTGCTGCAAAAGAAATAAAAAAAGCCTACCGAAAATTAGCGGTAAAATATCATCCGGATAAAAACCCTGATGATAAAGCAGCTGAAGCAAAATTTAAAGAGGCAGCTGAAGCTTATGATGTATTGAGTAATGCTGAAAAAAAACAAAGATATGATCAATTTGGTCATGCAGGAATGGGTGGTGCTGCAGGAGGATTTGGCGGTGGAGGGATGAATATGGATGATATCTTTAGTCAATTTGGCGACATTTTTGGTGGAGGAAGTTTTGGTGGATTTGGTGGTAGCGGAAGAAGCAGAGGAAGGCGAGTTATAAAAGGAACAAATCTAAGAATTAGACTATCATTAAACCTAAAAGAAGTTGCTGAAGGAGTTGAGAAAAAAATTAAAGTAAGTAGATTAGTTAATGCTGAAGGGGTAACCTATACTAACTGTGAGACATGCCATGGTAGCGGACAAGTTACTCGTGTTAGTAATACCATTTTAGGGCAAATGCAGACTGCAAGCCCTTGCCAGCACTGTAATGGAAACGGAAAAAGTATTGAAAATAAGCCTGCAGGAACGGATGCTAATGGAATGCTTAAAGAAAATGAAACTGTTAAAATCACTATCCCAGCAGGAGTAGAAGATGGGATGCAGCTAAAAGTTAGCGGAAAAGGAAATGCTGCTCCCTTAGAGGGGATAAATGGTGATTTAATCGTTTTAATAGCAATAGAGGAACATGCAAAATTAATAAGAGATGGTCAAAACTTACATTTCGATCATTACATAAGTTTCTCTGATGCTGCACTTGGTACTTCATGTGAGATACCAACAGTAACAGGAAAAGTTAAAATTAAACTAAAAGAAGGTATTCAAAGCGGCAAAATATTAAGATTAAAAGGGAAGGGATTGCCTTCAGTAAATAGCTATGGAACTGGCGATCTTCTTATACATATTAATATTTGGACTCCTCAGACATTATCTAAAGAAGAAAAGAAATTTTTTGAAGAAAGTAAAAAATCTGATTCATTTACTCCAAATCCTACTCAGAAAGATAAATCATTCTTTGACAGAGTAAAAGAAATGTTTGGCTAAAATTATGCAAGAAAATCTCCTAATAGTAAAAGATGTTATAAAGCAATTTGGAGATTATACTGCGCTTAATGAAGTAAATATTTCAGTACCCAAAGGAAGTATTTATGGTTTACTTGGTCCAAATGGTGCTGGAAAAACTACCTTAATGCGTATTATCAATCAAATTACAGCCCCTGATAGTGGTAGCTTACTATTTGATGGGATCCCTTTAACAAAACATCATATTTCAGATATAGGCTATCTTCCTGAGGAAAGAGGTCTCTACAAGAAAATGAAAGTAGGCGAACAAGCGATCTATCTTGCTCAATTAAAAGGAATGTCCTATGCTGAGGCTTTAAAAAAATTGAAATTTTGGTTTGAAAAACTAGATATCCTATCATGGTGGAATAAAACAGTGGAGGAGCTCAGTAAAGGAATGGCGCAAAAGATTCAATTTGTAGTAACTGTCATCCATGAACCCAAATTATTAATATTTGATGAACCGTTTAGTGGATTTGATCCTATAAATGCAGCAATTATCCGTAAAGAAATTTTAGAACTCAGAGAAAAAGGTACCACTATTATCTTCTCCACTCATAGAATGGAATCTGTTGAAGAAATTTGTGACCATATTGCGCTTATCAATAAATCGCAAACTATACTTGAAGGACCAATTGTACAAGTGAAGGAACAATTTACCAATAATTCTTATGAGGTAATTATAGCTAGTAAAGAATTAGGGGATAGTGACTGTTTTACAATTATCAATCATAAGGGGAACATCTTCCAGATACTATTAAAAGAAGGGAAAACACAAAAAGAAGCCTTACAAAATATTTTAAAAGAAGTAGAAATTATTTCCTTTAAAAAGGAAGTCCCAAGCATGGAAGATATTTTTATAAAAGCAGTGAATAATGCATAAAATTTGGCTAATCATAAAAAGAGAATACTTAGTAAGGGTACGAAAAAAATCTTTTATTATAATGACAATTGTTGGCCCTTTACTAATGGCTGCCCTTCTAATAATCCCTACTTACATAGCAAATGAAAGTCAAGAAAAAAGAACTATAGCTATTCAAGAAGAAGAGTTTGAATTTTCTAATCAGCTTGAGGATACTGATTTTTTACATTTTATTAAAATACCTGATGAAGAAGCTGTCCTTTTAAAAGAAGGCTTTGTAGAAAGCGCCTATTACGCACTCCTACATATAGATGAAGATAGCTTTACCCTTTATTCCGATCAGCAAATTAGCTTATCGGTCAGTAATGGGATTGAAAATCAATTAGAACAAATTATTGAACACAAAAAGCTAAAGCAAGCTGGTATTAATATTAAGATACTAGCAGAAGCTGAAAGTACAGTGAACATTACCACCAAAATAATATCAGAAAATGGCAATACAATAAACTCTAAGGCAGAAGCAAGTATGGCAATAGGCTTTATTTGTGGTATTCTTATCTATATGTTTATATTTATGTACGGTACTATGGTAATGCGTGGGGTAATTGAAGAAAAAACAAACCGTATTGTTGAAGTTATTATCTCTTCTATAAAACCTTTTCAGCTAATGATGGGGAAAATCCTAGGAGTAGCTATAGTTGGACTTACTCAATTTTTCCTTTGGATACTACTAACTATTGCAATTGCTGGTATTGCAGAATTTGCTTTTATGGATATAAGTAGCATGGAGGCTATGAACCCTGAACAACAATCAATCATACTTAATGAGATAATTAATTTAACCGGAGGGATTAATCTTTTACAGATATTCTTCTCTTTTATTTTCTACTTTTTAGCAGGCTACTTAATGTATAGTGCTTTATTTGCAGCCGTAGGTTCAGCAGTAGATGCAGAGGCCGACACCCAACAATTTATACTTCCTATTACAATCCCTTTAATTCTTTCTTTTATACTTATACAACCTATAATGGAAAATCCTGATGGACCATTAGCTTTCTGGATGAGTATTATACCGTTTACTTCTCCTGTTATTATGATGGTGCGTTTGCCTTTTGGGATAGAAAATTGGGAACTAGCTCTTTCAGTAGGGGTATTAATCTCCTCCTTTGTACTTACTGCCTGGTTTGCAGGAAAGATTTACCGTACTGGAATATTAATGTATGGTAAAAAAGCAAGCTATAAAGAGCTTTGGAAATGGCTTACTTACAGCAAGTAACCATTTAAAAAGTGTTTTTCAGCCTGTTTCGCAAATATTTAGAATATTTTTACAGCTTTCTTTTTAAAAAAAAATAGGGTCTAAATGATTGTCTAACAATATATTAAGTTAAATACAAACATACAAATGTTAAAAAGATACCGTTTTTTTAGGTGTTAATTGTTAAAGAGGTTTATCTTTGCACCGTATTAATCAAAAAAAAATAAAAATGAAAAAGAATTTACGAAACATATTAGTCGTAGGATTAGGACTAATGACAACTGTCGCTTTCGCACAAGATTGGGATGTTGATTCAAGAACAAGAATCGACCAAAGTGGTGATAACGACAAAAGCTTAACTCATCAAAGAACTACTTTAGGTGTTACTTGGGGAGGTTCTGACTGGGGAATTCACCTTAGTTCAGACTTAAACTACATGCTTTCTAACCAAGCTACAACTGGAGAGTTAGGTATGGATGTTTATGAAGCTTATGCTTCTACTGACTTAATGGGTTACGCTAATTTAACTATTGGTCGTCAAGCAATCAACAATGGTTCAGGAGCTTTAATGTCTACTAATGACTGGGGAACTAATAGAACTACTTGGGATGGGATGACATTCGGGTTAAATCTTGATATGGCTGATGTAACTGTAGGTTATGCTTCTATGAACACAGGAATGTTAGATGAAGAAGACACAGATAACATGTGGTTAAATGCTGGAGGAGAATTTTCAGGGTGGAATGTAAATTTACTTTACATGACTAGATCTGCTTCTGATGATGCTGCTACTGGTCTTGATGTGTCAGGTGAAATATCTGGGGCTACAATATCTGCTTCTATGAACACTGACTTTGATGGAGATGAAATGAGAGTTATTGGCTTAGGTTATGCGGTAACTGATGATTTGGGAGTAAATGCATCTCAAACAGTTTATGGTGAAGACGGTGAATTTAACATGGCAGGAACTAACATGGATGGTGGCTGGATGACTACTGGTAACATGGGTTACTTAAATGCAGGTGACGAAATGTTATCTTATGGGTTAACTTACAACTTATCTGGGATCTCATTAGGAGCTACTATGCATAATGTTACTTCTTTAGATGACAGCGAAAGAGATGTTACTGAAATCTCATTAGGTTATTCATTAAATGATAATGCTGGTTTAAGCTTATCTATGGTAACTGATAATGATGGTACTACTGAATCTAATTACATGTGGTTAACTTTAAACGTAGGCTTATAATACTACCACAGTAAATTATATATTAAAGGGCTGCTTGTTGCAGCCCTTTTTTTTATATTTATATCTAGCAACTAACAAGATATTGTTAAGAAGTGTATAAATTATATTGCTCTAGCATGTCTTAGCTTTACTATCTTGCGGCATTATTAATCATTAAAATTTAAAGAAATGAAAAAAGTATTATTAACTGCAGTTGTTGCTCTTTCAACACTAGTAGCTTCTGCTCAGTTTATGGTTGTTACCACTTATGATGGAGACCAAGAAGAAAACATGGATAAGCTAACTGCGAACATGGGTATTGGATACATGGTAAGTGATGCAATTACTGTAGGTTTAGCACAAGGGAGTGAAGATGCACATGAAGGGCATGCTCATGATGATGATGATGATACCTATGATGTATGGCTTCGTTACAACCTTTCTATGATGGAAGGAGCTTACGCTACATTACAGATGCCTACAGATAATGGGACTGATAACATGAAAATTGGTATCGGTTTTGCTCTAAATGTATGGAATGGATTGTATGTTGAACCAAACTATACAATGCCAACACAAGAAGATGATCATGGTGATAGAGAAGGATCTTTCAATTTCGGATTATCTTACAGGTTCTAAGAATTTAATTTCTTAAACAATAAAAAAGCCAGCTATTCGCTGGCTTTTTTATTCACTTATTATTTTATGAACTTTATTTAAAGCATTCTCTAAACCATCAAAATTAGTACCCCCAGCAGTTGCAAAAAATGATTGTCCTCCTCCGCCTCCATTAATCTCTTTAGCTATCTCCCTAATCATTGTATTAGCATTTAATCCTTTTGCTACTAAATCATCCGTTAACATAACTGATAACAATACCTTTTCTTGTACTTTAGAACCTAAAACCATAGCTAAATTATTCTCTTTTCTAAGCTGAAAAGATACATTCTTCATGTCATTAGCATCCATTTTAACCTCTCTAGAGATAACACTAATCCCATTTACTTCTACTGCTGATTTTAAAAGCCTCTTTCTTATATCGCGAGCATTTGCTTTCTTAAACTGCTTTAATTCTTTTTCTAATTGCTTATTTGAGTATATTAATTGCTCAACACCTTTATATAAATCTTTATTATTAACCAAACCTCCAATTCTTTCTAACAAATCTTTATTCTCATTTAAATAATTAAGTACGTTATTGCCTGTAATTGCCTCTATCCTTCTTATCCCTGATGAAGCAGAACCTTCTGACATAATCTTAAAAAGCCCAATCTCTCCAGTAGAAGCAACATGGGTTCCTCCACATAACTCCTTAGAATTATCAAATTGAATCATTCTTACAACATCTTCATATTTTTCTCCAAATAGCATTATCGCACCTAAATCTTCTGCTTTTGATAGTGGTAAATTATCATGTTCCTGTAAAATAATATTTTCCAAGATCTTAGCATTTACATCCTCTTCAATCTTTTTTAGCTCTTCGGTGTCAATTTTTGCAAAATGAGAGAAATCAAATCGTAAATACTGAGGATTTACTAAAGATCCTTTTTGAGCGACATGTTCTCCCAAGATAAATCTTAGACTCTCATGTAATAAGTGAGTTGCCGTATGATTTCTGGAAGAAGAAATCCTACTATCTGCATCTACCTGCGCTATAAATATTGCAGAAACATCATTTGGTAGTTCATTAGTAAAATGAACAATTAGTTTATTCTCCTTTTTAGTATCTACTATACTAATAATATCACTATTACTTTTAATTAATCCTGTATCTCCTACTTGCCCTCCTCCTTCTGGGTAAAACGGTGTAATATTAAACACTAACTGATATTGCTCTACATCATTTGAAATAATCTTTCTGTATCTTGTTATTTTAACGTCTGTTTCTATATTATTATAACCAACAAACTCCTCAACTTCATCATCAATCAAAACTACCCAATCTCCTTTTTCTACTTTTCCTGCTTTTTTTGATCTTTCTTTTTGTTCGCTCATTGCTTTATTAAATTCCTTTTTATTAAAATTTAAATTCTGCTCATCTAGAATTAAAGCTGTCAAATCAACAGGAAATCCAAAAGTGTCATATAACTCAAACACTTCTTTGCCTGAAATCTCTCCATCTGCCTTTTTTGTAATCTCCTCTATTCTTTTCAATCCATCTTCTAAAGTTCTAAGAAATGATTCCTCTTCCTCTTTCACAACTTTTTGTATCAACTCTTTTTGTGCTTTCAGTTCAGCAAAATGATCTCCCATCTGATCTGCCAACACCTCAACAAGTTCATTCATAAAAGCAGACTTCAAATTTAAGAAAGTATAAGCATACCTTACGGCTCTTCTTAATATTCTTCTGATAACATAACCTGCCTTTACATTTGAAGGCAACTGACCATCAGCAATAGAGAACGCAATTGCACGGATATGATCAGCAATAACACGCATAGCAATATCTTGCTTTTCATTGTTACCATAAGTGCAATTTGCTTTTTTAGCAATTGCACTAATTAGTAGCTTAAAGATATCAGTATCATAGTTGGATTTAACCCCTTGGATTATCATAGTTAACCTTTCAAATCCCATTCCTGTATCTACATGAGAATTTGGTAATACTTTTAAACTTCCATCAGAAAAACGATTATATTGCATAAATACCAGATTCCAAATCTCAATTACTTGAGGGTGATCCTTATTGACTAAATCTGCACCACTAACTTCCGCTCTTTCTGCTTCTGTTCTATTATCAAAATGAATTTCAGAACATGGTCCACATGGTCCATTTGCCCCCATTTCCCAAAAATTATCTTTCTTATTTCCATTTATAATTCTATCCTCTTGCAAATGATTTTTCCAAATATTAAAAGCCTCATTATCTTTCTCTAATTTATCCTCATTTGCACCTTCAAAAACAGTAACATAGATCCTGTCTTTGTCTAATTTGCAAATTTCTGTTAAAAACTCCCAAGCCCAATTAATTGCATCATCTTTAAAATAATCTCCAAAACTCCAAGACCCCAACATCTCAAACATTGTATGATGATAAGTGTCATGCCCCACTTCTTCCAAATCATTATGCTTTCCAGATACTCGCAAACATTTCTGTGAATTAGCAATACGCAACTCTCTAGCCAAAGAATCCCCCAAAAAGATATCCTTAAATTGATTCATACCTGCATTTGTAAACATCAATGTAGGATCGTTTTTAACCACCATTGGTGCAGAGGAAACAATTTTATGTTGTTTTGATTTAAAGAAATCTAAATATAATTCTCTCAGAATATTAGCTTTCATTTCATTTTTTTAAGAGGAAATTCACAATAAGTTGTTAGAAATCAGAGCCATTTAAAGCCTTGTCTAATGTTAAATCAGTAAATTTGCCACAATTATTTTAACATGGCTAAAGTAAAATATTATTACGACACTAAAACACTAAGTTACAAACGAATTGAACTAAGTAGGTTAAATAAACTAAAACGTTTGTTTTTTTTCCTTATAGGAAGTGGGCTCACTGGTTTCATAATGATTATTCTTTTCTTTCAATTTTTTGATAGCCCAAAAGAAAAAAGATTGAATAGAGAAATTGATATTTTAACTTCTCAATACGAGAATATAGACGGCAAACTAACACAAGTTGAGCTAGTACTCGATGACATTCAGAATCGTGACGATAATATTTATAGAGTAATATTTGAAGCCGATCCTATCCCAAAATCTATACGAAAAGCAGGCTTTGGAGGGATTAATCGTTATCAGGATTTAAAAGGATACAGTAATTCTGAACTTATCGTTCATACAAGTGAAAAGGTAGATCAAATTTCAAAACAATTGTATATTCAATCTAAATCTTTTGATGATATCATTGAATTAGCAAAAAATAAGAGTGATATGCTAGCAGCTATACCTGCTATTCAACCTGTATCTAACAAAAACCTAAGCCGCATGGCTAGTGGATATGGCAACAGAATTCATCCTATTTACAAAACAATGAAATTCCATGCTGGAATGGATTTTTCTGCAAAATCAGGAACACCAATCTATGCAACTGGTGATGGAAAAATATTAAAAGTAAGGAGAAGTAAAAGAGGTTATGGAAATCATGTAATAATTGATCATGGCTATGGATACAAAACTTTGTATGCACATATGAAAAAATATTCGGTAAGAAAAGGACAAAAAGTAAAAAGAGGAGAGGTTATAGGATATGTTGGAAGCACAGGCACATCAGTTGCTCCACACCTACATTATGAAGTGCATAAAGATGGAAAAAAAATAAATCCTGTTAATTTTTACTTTAACGACCTTAACGCTAAAGAATACGAGAAGATGCTAGAAATCTCATCTCAGAACAACCAATCATTTGATTAATGCCATTCAAAGAAAAACCTACCGAAAAATTGTTTTATAAAATAGGTGAAGTTGCCGAGATGTTTAAGGTTAATGTTTCTCTTATTCGTTTCTGGGAAAAAGAATTTGATATTCTTAAACCAAAAAAAAATAAGAAAGGAAATAGACTGTTTACCAAAATAGATATAAATAACCTGAAAATTATTTATCACTTAGTAAAAGAAAGAGGATTTACTTTGGTGGGTGCTAAAATGAAATTAAAAGAGAATAAAAAAGATACCATTAATAATTTCGAGATTGTCAATCATCTAAAAGATATTAGAGGTTTCCTAGTAAAGCTAAGAGAAGAGCTTTAGTAATAATTTCTATCTATTAAATAGTTCTTCACATAATCCTTTACTCCATTTTCCAAAGTTGTAAATCCTTTTGTATAGCCAACTTCTTTTAATTTACTCATATTTGCTTCAGTAAAATACTGGTATTTATCTCTAATGCCTTCAGGGGTATCAATATAGGAAATAGAACTTTCTTTAGCTAAAGCACTAAAAGTAATATTCACCAAATCATTAAACTTTCTTGACTCTCCACTACCTAAATTATACAAGCCACTTTGCTTTTTTT
>MDSV01015016.1_pt1 | contig 10748 bp, 4 predicted proteins | sample 810851 | NCBI WGS metagenome assembly MDSV01 (sample SAMN05326640, study PRJNA326480) | marine metagenome | isolation source: seawater | place: Atlantic Ocean: North East | collected 2012 | reverse complement strand
CTTGAAGGAAGCCTACAGGAATGACCTGGGTCAGACCAGCGAAGATTGGCTTAATTTGACAATTTACAATCGGCCAGCACCAGAATTTTCTCTCTCAACGAACGGCAATGGTAATTCTACAGAGACTGAATGCTCAATAACGATGATTAAATTCGATGAAACAATTGATTTCTCACAGTTTCAAAAGATTTGGAGAATTCAAGGGGCAGAGGTCGGTCTTGATATCGGAGATCAGTTTGACTGCACATCTTTACCAGCAGGTGTACATCTAATTTCTTTAGAAGTAATTAATAATGAATTGATTAGTGCAATTGAGGCGGTAAACTTGGTAAGATTGCCCGGCGAGGAACTTACAGATGAAGAGAAATCTTCTGCACCATCACGTTCCTATGGCGAAGATACTGAAACTGAATCCGTGGGATGGATTTCCATCGGCGTGTTAGGTTTGGTAATCACTCTTCTTTCGTATTTGATATTAGTTAGGGTAAAAGATGACGATGAACAGTTGCCTATGCGAGATTTAGGGCCTGCTCCGATGATTTTGTCCGATGGCTCCCCTGACACCGAAGGATTACCTACAACTACAGATGATGAAGGCATTTTGTGGCGCCAACATCCCGATGGTAATCACGATTGGTGGGACACAGAACTACGTATCTGGGTTAGGTGGTGAGCCTATCGAGATTCTAGGGTTCAGTTTGGTAGAGTCTATTTTGATTTTGGCATCAGTTATTTTAGCATCGATTTCTGTAAGGTTAATCTACGTATGGTATACTAGGATTAGGCCTCGAAAACCAAGTACCAATTCGGACTGGAATACTGATTGTGAATTTCAATCCTCAGCCACTATTGAAGAGCATCATATCACGTTTTCAAAAGTAAGAAATTTTACTTGGCGAACAACCAGAGATAGAGATGAAGAATGGGACGAAAACGTAAAATTTGACCTAAGAGAAATCAAAGATGTATGGTTTATTGTCGATCATTTTCACAAAATACATGGTTTAGCGCACACCTTCCTAAGCATAGAATTTAATGACGGCCGTTGTATATCGTTTTCTTTTGAGGCTCGGCGCAAAAAAGGGGTTCGATATCATCCATGGAAAGGTATGTGGCGAGCCTATGAACTATATTTGCTAGTTGGATATGAGAAAGATTTACTCGGACTTAGAACAAATGCAAGAGGTAACAAAGATTACTTGTTTAGGGCGGTTACTCCGCCAGGTAAAGATCGCCAATTACTGATGGCTATAGGTCAAAAAATGAATCAGTTGACTGAAAATGCAGAGTGGTACCATTCTTTGTTTACCACATGTAATACCTCTATTGTTGAAGTAGTCAACAAGATAACGCCTGGCCGTATACCATTTGTATGGCGCAATTTTCTTCCAGGTTATACTCCCAAAGCCGCGTTTAAGTTGGGTTTGATCGAAGATTGGGGAGGTCTAGAGAATACCATGGAACTAGCCAGAGTAGATGAGTTGGCCAAATCATGGAATAAAGATGATGATTACAGCGAATTTATTAGGCGAAATATGCCTAACTCATCGGTCAATAAAGGCTAGTAGCGACCCATTCTCAACTTTAATTGATAGTTCGTCTTCCAATATTTCATTATGCAAGCCCATAGTTGATGGTTTCATGTCATGATTAATTAATTCCCATTTTGCTCCTGCAATGGTAACTTTCGTCGTTTGCCCAATACTAAACAACGAAAAAAGCACTCCTGGCCTCGACTTGTAATGCAGTGGATTTAATTTGCTTACAGCAATAACCACTGCATCATTTAGATGAAGTGTTACAGGAAGTTGGTATTCTAATAACGCAAAGTAATTTGCCATTTGATGGCCAGACTTACCGCCATCAACTCCGATAATATCAATTTCACTAACAGAGATATTTTGACAAAACCTCAGTGCTTTACTCAAATCATTGTTATCTTGTTCATCAGATTTGATAATTTGGATATTGTCCTGTTCTGCTTTTGCCAAATCTTGTCTAGTAATACTATCCAAGTCGCCTACTAGAAAATCTACTGTGATATCATGCTCATAACACTCAGTAATCGCTCCATCACAAGCAATTATTGTCTCGGCAGATTGTATCAATTTATGCCATTTTGCCAAGTGTTTTTGAGGAGAATTTCCAATGATTAACACCCTTGACATATTCAAAGGCAATTGGTCTAGGTTTGTCAATACTTGTGATAAAACTTGTTTATTGACCCCCTACGGGGGTCATGGGATATCAAAGACAATCGTTTTGAACCATCAATGAGTCAGTTGAATATGGCGAGTGATTCAACACACGAAAACTCGCTGAAGGCCTGGGTAATTGTTTTACTAATGATTTTTCAGATAATGTCTCTTACTAATGCTCTATTAATTTCCGATAAACAATCTGAATTAACCACAGATTCGTCTGTGCAGAATAGTCAAACTGTGAGTGATTTAGACCTTGATTTCGGTAATGAAATAGGCGGACAGTACATTGATTATGGCGGCTTATCATCATCCAAAGTAATGTATGAGTCAGGACTTGATATCTATCGTGATTTTCAAATCCAAGATATGACCAGTGGGGTGGCAGGAACCGCGGATGTAACGATTTCAGAATTGCAAAAAATCAGCGCATGCTGGCTAAATGATGCAGGTTTAGTATACAGCTACAATGTTGGTCTAGACAATGTCTCAAATTTAATGCAGGTTGATCAAGTCTCAGCCTATCAAGATGTAAATTCAATAGTTGATTGTGCTATTGCTGTAAAAGACAATGGCCGAGAAACTATGTTATATGCTGATGGTGGAGACCTAAAAGCGGCCCAAATTGCTTATGCAAGTCCTCTTTACGCTAACGGTGATGATTGGCATGTTCGCACAATACTAGAAGGAGTTAATGCAACCAATATTGAGTTAGAAGTGACCTCACAACAATTTGAATGGGGATTATTTAGAGATGACATAGGCAGGTTGCACAGAATCAATTATAATGGGATATTTTGGGAAACAGGGATAATTGAAAGTGGCCCTGTGGGCGAAGACTTTGAACTGGAAATAGATGACACAGATACAATCTCGATTTTGTATAACATGGGTAATGAAACTTTATTACACACGATAAACGGACAAATTAGTACTACTGAAGCAGTATTCCAGCATGAACACATTCACGATGATATCGGGCTAACTATGGATGGATATGGATTATTACAAATGTATTCTACTTCTCTTGATAACAACACAACTACTGTAAAACTTCAGCGTTCATTAGCCAACCAGAACAATCAAATCACCCAGAATCCAACCTTGTCTTTTCTGGCAAACACAGAAAATAGCACGGTGGGAGATATCATCTTTGCAGATTTCAATAACGATGGTTTTGACGATCTCGTATATTCCGAGCCTAATGCAGACAGTCCATTGCTAAATGATAATGGACTTGTATCGGTTCATTATGGTAGTCAAAGTGGTATTGGATTAATGCCTAATTTAACTTTTGAAGGACCGACAAATTCATCAAATCTTGGTCATGGTTTGGCTGTAGGTGATTTCAATGGAGATAATTACTTAGATCTCTCAATAGGTTTACCTGGTTTTGACAATGATAATGGTTCAGTCAGATTTTCTTTTGGTTCTAATGAAGGTTTAGCAACAGCATTGTTAACAATACCTGGAGTTTCTTTACCATCTTCAGATGGTGCGTCATATGGCTCATGCTTGGAATCCGTGCAGGACCTAAATTCAGACAATAAAGACGAATTATTAATTTGTTCAATAGATTATGACAGCCAAGGCGATACAGGCTTAGTAGAGTTATTCTTTGGTGGTACAATAGCATCAACATGGGTAAAAATGGATAGCCCAAACCAATTATTACAGGGTTCAAACTTTGGCCGGTCAGTTTCCGCAGATGGAGATTTAGATGGTGATGGATTTGTTGACTTAGTAATTGGCAATACTGGAGATTTAATAGATAGTTCAGGTTACTCTTCAGTTGAAGTTAGATACGGGACTGAAATGGGCTTTCCAAGTGAGCCAGACCACGCATTTCAATCAATTTCACCAGGCAACTTGTTTGGCTACAATGTTGAGGTGGTAAATGATCTAAACGGTGATGGTTACGATGAGTTGTTTATTTCAGAGCCATATAATAACTCTAATGAATTCTATAGCGGCAATGTTTGGGTATTTTATGGGAACTTGTCAGGAGTTGGATCAACTCCTGATTATCGAATAGTTGGTTCTGCAAATGAATTACTCGGACTAAATTTTGCCTCAGCAGGAGATACTAATCAAGACGGATTCAACGATTTTTTCATGACTAGAAGAGCCAGTACTAGTTCAACAAATGTCGAATTATACCTCGGTAGTTCTTCTGGATTTAATGATGATGGGATTAATATTGCGTCTGGAGATTTGAGTTTTGGTGAGGCTATATCGAACTATGGCGATTTGGATGCCGATGGGTTAGTAGAATTTTCATTCTCGGCTCAAAATATAAATGATAACCAAACAGAAAACAGCAGAATTGATATCCATTCCAGAGAGATTTGGGCTGAAATCTATTTGACCATTGAAGGAGAGATGAGGCATGGGAAAATTCAAGCTTCTACCGATGGTTCTGCAAGGGTTCTGTATTCCCTCAAAAATGGAGAAAATAATAATATTCAAATGATCTCAGAAGAGAGAAATGGTCAAGGAGATTATTGGTCGCTGCAGAATATAACTGCACCTTCTGTTGTTCCTTCATCAAGCGTTAACTTTGAGATGACCTCTTCTGGTGAAGCATTTATGTTGTATTTTCAGAACGGAATTCAACAGAGAACATACAATGCCTTTGTTGGATTAGAGTCTCAGATTCCCAGCAATTACAATGATGCTAGTTTTGTAAACTCAATCTATGACCAACAAGGTACAAATTATCTTGTTTACTATTCACCTAGTTCTAACAATTTGATGCTAAATGTAAAATCTCAATCTGGATGGTCAGAGCAAGTCATTGCTACAAATACCAATATCGATTCAGACATTAATTTACTCCTCAATCAAACAGGTAAACCAGTTGTAGTTTATCGAGACGATGTAAGTAAAGATGTATTGGTAGTCGACAATAAATCCGGTTGGATAGCTGAGTCTCTAAATTTATCTGGCAAGGTTATATCAAAATCTATTTCCTCAGTCTATAATGGTCAAAATGAGATATTGGTTTCTGCGTTCCTCAATGATGGGAATTCTAACAATTTAACCATGATTTCTTGGGACGGAAACAATACGAACCAATCTTTCATTGGTCTAGAATCAGATGGGGGTACTAATATCGCAATGGCTATAGATGCTGCTGGAAAGGTTATTGTCTCTTCCTACTCCACTTCGGGAGTACTTGTGTTGTATGAAAAGCAACTCGCATCTCAGACCTGGGATTCTATTCTGCTCCCGCAACCGAGCGGTTCATTCTCAACAAATAACATTAAATTAATCGGAGGAGCAATTCCAACACTAGCGGTTAATAGTCAAAACAACTCACTGTATTTCAATGATGGAAGTAATTGGCAGATTTTAGAGAATTCTCAAATGACCTCTTATGGAGACTTTTCGCTGGTCAGAAATGAAACTCACATTATGTTGTTTACCGTCACGTCAGAAGGCAATAATCTAGCATGGAATTCAATGGAGATAAATCTTGAACATCCAAGCAATAATATTTGGCATCACCAAATATTTTCTGATATTATTGTCAATAATGGATTGGTAGTTAATCAATATTCAAATGATACAATCTCTGTCATAGTTGATGATTTAGCGTCAAGCGATTTATTAGAAATCCAGTTAAAATCTGATCAAGATAGCGATTTCATCTTCGATGATATTGATCAATTACCTCATGTACCAAATCAATGGATTGATTCAGATGGCGACGGCTATGGTGAAAACACCAACGCTCCAATGAATGACAGTTGTCCATCTCAATCTGGCCAATCATCCATTTTGTTGCTTGGGTGTTTCGATGCTGACAATGATGGGTATGACGATATTAGTGACGATTGTAATACTGGTTATGGGTTTTCATGGTTGGGTAGACTTGGCTGTTCTGATTTTGACCAAGACGGATGGGTAGATTGGAGTTCCTTCTATCCATTCGGTGATATTTTTAGCGATAACTGGAAGCAGGCATTTGATTCAGATGGCGACTCATACGGTGATAATCACGGCCCAGATTGTTGCGATACCTGGTATGACCAAAACGCACCTCCGGGAGACGAGTTCCCGTATAATGCCAGGCAATATACAGATTATGATGGTGATGGATATGGCGATAATTCATCTGACTTCATAACCGGCGATGCTTGTAAATTTGAGTATGGCACCTCATATCGTGATCGCCTTGGATGCGTCGATACCGACGGTGATGGTTCATCAGATCCAACCAATTATTGGAACTCTAGTTTAGGTGCAGACCTATGGCCAACCGACCCCACGCAGTGGTCGGACTCTGATGGTGATGGTTTTGGAGATAATAGTTCAAAAAATGCATCTAACCCCGACTATTTCCCCAATATTATTGCTGCTGCACAAGATTCGGATGAAGATGGATATCCTGACTCGTTTACTGAATACTACAATGGTTCAAATGCCGATGGATTACAAGTAGATGGTTGTCCATTAGTTGCTGGAAACTCATCTAATCCTTATTATGGATGCCTTGATTCAGACGGTGATAATTATCGCGATATATACACTTTCGATATCAATCCGAATACGGGGCTTAGAGAAAACCAATCAGGAGATGCATTCCCGTTCAATCCAGAGCAGTGGACAGATACTGATGGGGATGGGTTTGGTGACTTTCAAAGCGGTAACAATGCAGATGTCTGCCCGCAAGTGGTTGGAGTAGGCAATGGGACCTTTGGGATGGGTTGCCCATTGATTGATGGAAACGATGATGATGGAGATTTTGTCATCAATGAAGAAGATTTGTGTCCAAATACACAGACGGGATTAGTGGTTAATCTTGATGGATGTGCGTTATATCAATTAGATTCTGATGACGATGGAGTTAATGATGCTGACGACGTGTGCCCCTCAACTTTCCCAGAAGACCTTGTAGATCCTAGTGGATGTAGCCAAGTACAAAGAGAGATAGATACTGACTTAGATGGAATTTATGATTACCTTGATTCATGTGAAAATACTCCAAGCCAAGAGGTGGCAGATGAATTTGGCTGTTCGGCTTCGCAAAAAGATAGCGACGGTGATGGGGTTACTGATGACACAGATGTTTGTCCGGATACTGAAGTAGGTTATCCAGTACTAGTAGATGGTTGTGTAGATGATACTGCATTAGAATTTGATTGGGATTCCGATGGTTATTCAGGCCAAGATGATTTATTCCCGTTTGAAGAGACTCAATGGTTTGATTCTGACAATGACGGTTATGGTGATAACGTTGTCGGGTTTGAGGGAGACCAGTGCCCAAATTCATCGGGTAATTCTACTGAAGATAGATTTGGTTGTCCAGATAGTGATTCAGACGGTTGGTCTGACCCTGACCAAGATTGGGCAGCATCACCAAGTGGTCTAGCAGATGCATTTTCTGATGATGTTACTCAGTGGCGAGACTTTGACGGCGATGGCTATGGTGACAATAGTACTGGTAATAACCCCGATTTATGTCCTACAACAAATTCACTCTACAGAACCACAGTTGATCTGCAAGGATGCGCAAACAACGAACGAGATTCAGATGGTGATGGCTTGGTTGACAGTCTTGATAATTGTCCAAATGAGGCAAAGGGCTTAGACGGTTATGTAGACGGTTGTCCTTTAGAAAAACAAGAATCATCTAGTGAAGCTACTGAAATATTTGGTTTGTCAATACTTAGCTTTGTGGCTATCTGTTTAGTTGTAGTCGTCTTGTTTATACTCTTGATTATTCTTCGCAATAGAGATATTGACGAGGACTGGTATGAAGAAGATGATGACTTCGAAGATGATTATCAAGAAAGTAATCTGAGTTTCCTGAATAAACCACGTGGCCAGCCAACACAGCGCTCTGCTCCTAGTCAAAGTAAAGCCCAACCATCCCGTAATGGACCAACTGGAGGACCCCCCAGTTTTACATCAGCGCCAAAAACCCCTGCCGCAGCGCCATCTTATGCACCCAACATTTCGCAAAAACAAACACATAGAGAGAACTTAATCACGGCTCCAAAGGCTTCCAAAAAGGCGAAAAAAGTCAAGCATAGCAACGGCTCAACTAAAAGAGTTAAACGTGCGATTGCTGAACCAGAACCAGATATTTTCGAAAAAGTAAGCCAGTCAAAAATTGATAGTGCGGTAACAAGCCTCGCTGATTTGATAGGTGATGGAGATGAAAGACAATTGTTAATGTACTTGCAAGATAAAGGTTGGAATGCACCACAATCTCGTGCTATTATTAACATGGCGAAAAAGGGAAGGAATTGAATACTTTAGGTATGACTTTTCATAGGTGAGATGACTGGGTGAAATATTGGGGTGATTATGTGGCTGAACCGGTACTAGAAGGCGCATCACTACCAGATGGTATTGAGGTTGATGAGGCTGCTGCTTATTTTGGTGTGACTGAGTCATCTGATATTGTCCATACATTGATGTCCATGGATCGCAATCAATCAATAAGTGAATTTTTCAGCATGGTCTCAGATATCATTCTAAAACCGGGAGAATTTGATTTTGAAGAAGCTAGTCAAGCACTATCTTGCGAGGGCGGTGAAATTTACTATCTTGTATCTGGACATCTTGGTTTAATGAGTTTTGGCGACCCTATTCTACATTACCTCGGATTGCCTAATTCACTTGGTGAAGACTCACCAAATGGGAAACCAAATATTGACAAAACCCAATTTGATTCGCTCAACCGCATCGCAGATCCAATGAATATACTGAAAGTTTTAGCTATTGCCAATAATACGGGTGGTTCACAAGAAGTCATGAAGTATTACTTGACCATGAGTGATTTAATGCAAAATGTTGAATCAAATGTAGTAACCCTAACCAATATTGCAGAAGAGTTTGATGCATCATCAGATGTCATTGGCCATACCTTGCCAATTTCTGTATTAGCAGGCTCATCTATAGATTTATCCAAGGCAATTGCCACCTCCACATTGGGAGTCGAGAAAGCAGCGCCAAAAGCAACGCAACAATTAGAACAATCAATACAATTACCAGAAGTAGGAAAGGCACCAGCTGGCAAAGAAGAGGAGGCAACATCTTCTGTTCCTTTGCCAGGACAGTCAAAACCAGCAGCGATAGTTGAAGAGAAAGTTGAGACAATCATTGAGACAGAACTTAGTGACCGAAAGGCTGCAAAAGCAACTGAAAATGCATTTGAGGGTGCTTTTGGTATAGCATCCGGACCAGCGTCCCCTCAAGATACTGTTCAGGCAGAAAATGTCGAAGATGAGGTAATTACCGAGGCTGTAGTGGAAGAAATGACTGCAGATGAACAAGTAAGTGAAGAACCATTTGTCAGTGCTGCAGAGATGTTTATTCAATCAGATACTGACGGTGATGGCACCTTATCTGTTGAAGAATTATCACAAGCAAGCGGCTTATCAATTGAAGAGGCTGAAGAAATTCATGAATCTGCAGATTTGGATGATGATGGGTCAATGTCACTTTCGGAATTTGTTGCCTCACCAGTAGTTGAAAAAGTTGCTTCAAACCTGCCAAAACCAGTTGCTCCCGTACGACGCCCAGTAAGCCTTGCCGACCAGTCCAACACTGTCCAGCAACCTCCCGCCACAATAACTCCTTCTCAACCTCAACAATCATTCCCCCAACAACCAATCAGCCGGCCAATACCGCCACAAAGTGTTAATCCACTACCGATTAATAGGCCACAACCAATCAATCAACCACCGCCACAATCATGGAACCAACCTGTTCAGCCAACAATTCGTTCGGGAGTCACATGCCGCAGTTGTGGCATTGGAATTGACCCATACTGGCGTTTTTGCCCGGTGTGCGGCGCCCAAAATTTAGGTTGATTAAATATCCAACACAAATTCACCATCTTGCAGGATTTGTGAATCATCAAGCCATACGTTAGCGCCAGTAAGGACTCCAGGAATATGAATTCCAACCGCTGAGTTCCCGCCAAGTGCGGTGTTATCACCGATAGAAAAGTAACAGGTGCCAAGTCGCTTTTCATCTTCTAGAACATTACCACCCATTCGTGCTTGATCATTCATGCCAAAACCAAATTCAGCAACAGTCCATACATTTTCTCGGTCTTTGCTGCGTAATTTTTTAGCGACTTCGCCAAATTCTTGCCTAATATTAGCAGCAATAGTGCCACCCTTTACATCAATGACAATACCGTTTTCTATCTGTAGTTCGATATTTTGGTCAAGTAGTGAAGAATCCCATGAACCGTTGATGATCAAAGTTCCATTCATAGTGCCTTCTCGAGGCATGATGAATGCTTTTCCAGCTGGAAGGTTGGTAAGCATCCTTGGACGATTACAAATTCCATTGTCATCAAGTTTCCATTCACGCCAATTAACTTCGAAGGTAATTTCAGTGCCAAGTTTTGATTTGACATTGACAATTCTACGCCTTCTGAAATGTGGTCCCAGATTGCTAATTCTTTTCTTGACGTTGTTAAAATCTGCAGCCATACCTCCGTGAGTAAACATATCCACTGTTATACCTGGCATAGTCGCAACTCTTGCCCCATCTCTAAGCGCTTGCCTAATCGCTTTG
>MDSV01099814.1_pt1 | contig 10749 bp, 10 predicted proteins | sample 810851 | NCBI WGS metagenome assembly MDSV01 (sample SAMN05326640, study PRJNA326480) | marine metagenome | isolation source: seawater | place: Atlantic Ocean: North East | collected 2012 | reverse complement strand
TAATATTTTTTTTTGAAAGCAAAATCTATTTGCCCTTCTCTAAGAACCCTATCTTGATGCTCAAAATGACTATCAACAAAACATATATATTTATCTTTAAAGTCAGATTGATATGAAAAAGCCCTACAATTTATTTTATAAATTTTTCTAAAGTAAGCCAATTTTAAAAAAGGAAATATATTCTCTATCTTCTTGCTCGGAATATTTTCCATATGTTTGATAATATTTTTTGAACATTCAAAATAAATGTCAATTTTTGGAAATATGTTTAGAACTGTTAATAATCTAAACAATATATATGAAACTTTCTTGTTTAAATAAAAAATAAAATTATTAAAAAATTTTTTTTTGCTATTATAATTTTGTATTTCAGTCTTATTTTCTGGGTACCCAATATTCATTAAAAGCATTTGCTTAAGATTAATTCTATTAAGGATATAATAAATTTTAAAAAAAGAAAAAGTTTTTCCTATATTGTTAAAAGCAATAAAAGTTTTATCCTTAAAAAATTTATAGAAATCATTTAAATTTTTAGGTTTGATAACTTTAATATGATGAGGAATTTTTTTATTTAGAAAATTTCTATTTTTTTTAAATAATATATAATTTGATAAATCTAAAATATAAAAATTACCGAATTTTTTAAATACTTCATCATAAATTTCTTTATTTAAATTGTATGCTTGATCGTAATTGTTAGATGAAGTTATGATTCCAAAGATAATTTTTTTTTTATCATTCATTAATATTTTTGCATAAAAAATTGTTTATAATTATCTGAAAAATGAACAATCAATTTCTTCTCAAAACTAAACTTATTTACCGCTTTCTGAACTCCATAAGGACCCAAATAGTCATCTCCAAAAATTATTCCATTTTTTTTTACTTTCTCAAACCATATATTTAAATCTTCATAAACATATTCAAATTTATGATTTCCATCTAAATACACAAAATCTAAAGTTTCATTTTTTATTTCTCTAGAAGCTTCTGAGGAAGTTTTTCTGATAAATTTACAAAAATCATATTTTTTTAATTTTTTTTGTGCATCAGCAAAACAATCATCGAGGGTTTTCTGATCATATTCAGTATATTCTGTATCAAATGATTTATAAGGATCAATTAAATAAAAATTATTTATATTAATATTTCTATTTAAGAAAAATTTAATTATTTTTAAGGAATAATCACCAGTAAGAACACCCACCTCAGCAATATTAATAGGTTTATTTTTTTCTGTTCTTTCAAATTCAAATATTTTCTTAAGAATAAAAGTTCTTGAATTATTTGATTGTTTTTTTTTTTGTATTAAAAAAATTATTACTAAGGTGAATAATATTATAATTATATTCAATAATATTATTATAAAAACTAAGTAAAAATTTTCTGATAAATATATAATTGAATATATCACAATAAATGTAATTAATAATAATGTGGATACAAACAATCTTGGGTATTTTGTTAATCCTTTTTTTAAATTATTAGTTAAATTTATAATCATCAAATCTATGTTATTAGCATAAGCAGTTATTTCAATAAAATTTTAAAATTGATACTGATATACATGTTATAAAATAAATATTAAATATTTGAGCCAATAATTAAATAGATATTTATATAAATTATATTTCTAGTTGTTTAATATTAAAAAATAACTAAAAAATACTGAGTGAAAAAAAAACTAAGAATTAATATTGAAAGATCATTAAAAGATAAAGTAATCATAGATAATAAAAAATATTTTGATTTATCATTAAATAGTGGTGTTCTTTTTTTGGGACACAATCATATAATCTTTAAAAGTATACTGCGATCTTTAATTTCAAATAATTATTCACTTTCAAGTTTTACTAACAATCTTAAACAAAAAATTTTTTCTTTAATTAAAATTTTTTTTAAAAATACCCATAAAGTGATTTATTGTACAACAGGATCAGAGAGCGTCATGAAAGCTTTAAGAATTTCAAGGGCAATTAAAAAAAATAAAAAAAAAATAATAATGGTATCAGGTAGTTGGCACGGTTCAGTTAGTGAAACTCTATTTGCTGCAAATAATAAATTTAAAACAACACCATTATCTGCAGGTTTGAAAAAAACTGATCAAAATTTAATATCTTTTTTACCATATAACAATATTTTAAATTCAAAAAAAATCTTAGATAAAAACAAATCAAAAATTAATTGTATTATTGTTGAGCCAATAATGGGATCCTTGCCATTAAATGAAAGCAAAAAATACTTAAAATTTTTAGATCAATATGCAAAAAAAAATAAGATAGTTTTAATTTTTGATGAAATTGTTACTGGATTTAGAACCGAAAAGGGCAGTGTACAAAACAAATTCAATTTAAAACCTGATATAACTCTAATTGGAAAAATTATGGGAGGAGGTTACCCTATTTCTGCTGTATTAATAAATCGTAAAGTTTCAAATAAAATAAATAATTTGAGTAAAAAAATATTTTTTGGAGGAACTTTTTCAGGAAACAATTACTCATTATTTTTCTCTTATAAAATTTTAAATTACTTAAAAGATTTGAAATTTATAAATCAGACTATTTTAAAAACTTCTTATGTTCAAAAAAAAATAAATAATTTTATTAATGAAAATAATATTGAAGCTAGTGTTTATAGATTTGATAGTTTTCTTAGAATTGTTTTTTCAAAAAAGAAAGTAAAAAATAGAGTCGCTAGAGATTTTTTAGAAAAAAAAAATAAGAAAAAAATCATTAATTTTAGAAATTTTTTATTTGAAAAAAAAATATTATATCCAAAAAATGGTATTATATTTATCTCAAATATAAGCTCGTATAATGAAATAAATAAAATTATAAAAACAATTTGTTTAGGCTTAAAAAAATACTTTGTTCTTGTTTAAACTGAAGAAAATTTATATACAATCTATAGATGAAAAAAATAAACAATATTAATATTGGTCATAACAATCCACCTTTAGATCCAAAAGAAACCATATATAAAAATATAAACAGGAAAAAACCAATATTGGACAGAGAGCCACAGTTTTATAATGGTGTCCCTATTCCTAGTTGGATAGAATTAAGTTTAATAGATGCATGTAATAGATCTTGCTCATTTTGTCCAAAAGCAGACGAAAGTATCGCTCCAAATACTTATAATAAAATGCAACAAAGTTTAATTGAAAAACTTTGTCATGATCTTAAAAAAATTAACTTTGAAGGTGCTTTTTGCATTTGTGGATATGGAGAACCATTTCTTCATAAAGAATGTCTTCAAATAGCTAATAAATTATCAGAAGTAGGACAAGTAGAAATTATAACAAATGGAGATACTATAAACATAAACAATCTTAAAAAGATTTATTCATCCAAAACATCTAGGTTGCTAATTAGTTTATATGATGGACCTGAACAATTAAAAAAATTCCAAAAAATGATTTCAGAAAGTCAAATACCAGAGGATTTTGTGATTTTAAGAGACAGATGGTATAGTGATAAAATTGATTTTGGAGTTAAATTAACAAACAGAACAGGAACTATTAATATTGGAAATCAGCCTAACGTAGAGGATTACACTAAAAAAAAATGTTATTATCCAGCTTATCAAGTTCTTATAGATTGGAATGGAGATGTTTTTTTATGTCCTCAAGACTGGCAAAGAAGAAACACAATGGGAAATATCATGCAACAAAGTTTTATGGATATTTGGAGTGGAAAAATATTATCAAAATATAGAAAGAAATTATTAGAGGGTGATAGATCATTATCACCTTGTAAATCTTGTAATGCAGAGGGTACAGTTTATGGTGAGAAGCACTATGAAGCATGGAGAGATAAAGTATAACTAATAAAAAAAATTTCTAAATATTTCTTACAGTTCAAGATTATTCATGTAAATATCTTATCAAAAACTTTTGTGATTTTTATAATATTTTTTTTATCAATTAAATAAATATTTAAAAAATTTTTTGATAAGAGCATTACAAATACTAATAAAAATAATTATTATATTTTGTTTATTATAAAATCTTATTTTTGTTTCTTCAAGAAGATGTCCAAGAAAAGAAATTTTACTCGAATATCCTCCTGATGCAACTTCTCCAATAAGTTGATTTTTACTCGTAAAGGATCCTCGTAATTTTTTTTTGATTATTAATTTGTAATAAAGATCATAGTCAGATGAGCATTTATATTTAGTATTGAAGAAACCAACTTTCCTAAATTCTGCAAGATTTAAATAAAAACCTGTAGAGTGAGAAGTCGCAAAGTCAAAATTTATTAATAATTTCTTCTTATCAAATCCATGTTTTAAAATTGCATTTGTTGTGTAATGTCTCTTTACAGTTCCAAAAACAAACTTAATATTAATATTTTCATCAAATTTTTTCCTAACTATTTCTAAAGATTTTTTCTTTAATACATCTCCTGAATTTACAAAACAAATTATTTTTCCATTAGCCAATTTTGCACCCTTATTCATTGCATAATAAATACCTTTATCTTTTTCGCTTACTAATATATTTACAAAATTATTAAATTTTAGAATGTTCTTAACAGTTCTATCATTTGATTTTCCATCAATGATAATATATTCAAAATTTTTATATCTTTGATTTTTTATACTTTTTATCGTTTTAATGATATTTTTTTCATCATTCTTGACGACTGTGATGATTGAAAAAAATGGATTTTTATTTTTTTTTTTTAAGTACTTTTTTTAAGTTTTTCATTATTGTGAAATAAGATAATACTTTTATAAGATAATTTTATAAAATGAGCAAAATTAATATAGGCATTACAGGATCAACTGGAAGTTTGGGCAAAGAAATGCTTAAATATAACAAAGAATTAAACTTTATTCGCTATCAGGGCGATATAAGATCAAAAATAAGATTAAAAAAATGGTTTGAAAAAAATAATTTTGACGCAATTTTTCATTTAGCAGCAATTGTTCCAATTAAAGTTGTAAATAAAAATAGACGAAAAGCTTTAGAAGTGAACCTAAATGGTACTAAAAATATAGTAGATGAAGCTATAAAAAATAATATTGGATGGTTTTTTTTTTCATCAACATCTCATGTATATTCTTCATCTAATAAAAGAATAAGTGAAAAGTTTAAACTTAAACCAATTTCTTATTATGGCAAAACAAAGAAATTAGCAGAAGATTATATTATTAAAAAATTTAAAAAAAAAAATATTAATTATTGTATAGGAAGAATTTTTAGTACAACAAATAAATCACAGAAAGAAAATTATCTTATTCCTGATCTAAAAAAAAGAATAAAAAATAATAATAAAAAAATTTTACTTAAAAACCTTAATCATTATAGAGATTTTATATCTTTAGAGGATTTATCTAAAATAATAATTATACTGCATAAAAAAAAATTTAAAGGGATCATAAATTTAGGATCAGGAAATTCAATACATTTAAAAAAAATTGCCTCAATAATTGCTAAAAAATATAAGAAAACTATAAAGTTTGAAGATAATAAAATCCCCACATTTTTAGTTGCCAATGTGTCAAAATTGAAAAAATTCTGTAGGCATAGACTTTCAAAAAAAATTGAAACTCAGATTTTTTAATTAATAAGTTATAATATTTGACTAAGGTTAAGAAAAATTGATTGCCATAATATAAACCAAAGTTTATGAAACATTATAGGCATGAAAAAGAATTTTATTTCAATTTTAATTACCAACTATAATAAAGAAAAGTTTTTGCATAAAACTTTAAAGAGTGTTTTAAATCAAAATTATTCTAATTATGAAATTATCATTTTTGATGATGGTTCAACTGATAATTCTATAGAAATTATTAAAAAATATAAAAAAGTAAAGCTTGTATTAAACAAAAAAAGAAAAAAAAAATCTCCTCCATTAAGTCAAATAAATGGTATTATTAGAAGTTTTAGCAAGTCAAAAGGAAATATCATTTGTTTATTAGATGGAGATGATAATTTTAGAAAAAATAAACTTTTAGAAATAAATAACTTTTTTCAAAATAATAAGAAATCTAACTGTGTATTTGATATACCTATTACAAAAACTAAAAATTTTGTTTTAAAAAAGAAGAAAACGAAAATTTCAATATGGCCAACAATTTTTCCAACTAGTTGTATCTCTATAAGAAAAAATTTTTTAAAAAAATTTTTAAATAATATTAATAAAGATGATTTTTCAAATTTAGAAGTTGATGCCAGATTAGTTATTTTCTCAAAGTTTTATGCAAATGAGTACAATGTTCTCAATAAATACCTCACTTATTATAATTATGATGAATATGGTATAACATCTAAAATTTATAAATTTTCTAAAAAATGGTGGGTCAGAAGATCGGAGGCATTTTCATATTTAAAAATTATTATGAAAAAAAAAAATAAATTATTTATCTATAGTTTTGATTATTTTTTAACAAATTTGCTTAAAAGCGTAATTGGAAAAAAATTTTAGTTATGATGTTTGTTTATTATCCATTAATTCTAATTTCAATACTTGGTTATGGATTTTTCACAAGTAGAAAAATTTTAAAATTTGAAAATTATAATTTAGGGTATCAAGGATTTATTGGAATATTTTCTTTACTATTAATTTCATATATTTCCACTCAATTTTTACCTCATACACAATTGTTTAATTTTATAATATTAATGATAGGTTTAATCCTATTTGTTTTAGGTCTTAAAAAAATTAAAACAAATTATAAAAATTTTAAATTATTATCGGTAATATTTTTTTTATCTTTAATTTTTATATTAGTTGGTAAAAATCATGATGATTTTCATTATTATCATTTTCCGTACATCGTAATCTTAACAGAATATCCTCACCCATTAGGTATGGGAAATTTAAACCATGGTTTTAAAACTCATTCGTCGATATTCTTATTGTCATCCTTATTTTCATTGCCAGGTTCAAAGTATAATTTATTTCATCTCGCACCAGCCTATATATTAATTTTTAGTAATTACATTTTGCTAAAATTAATTCTTAATAAAAACATACAAAAAAATTATATTTTCATTACTTTCTTAAGTCTTTCATCTCTTATGTTTATTAATGTTTTTTTTTATCGATTAGGAGAACATGGGACTGATAGATCTGCAATGATTTTAATTATTATTCTAGTAACTAATTTATTATATTTCATTAATAAAAAAGAAAAAAAAATTGATAAAAATTATCTTAAAATTTTTTTAATAATTATTGTACTCATAGCTTCTTTAAAAGCATTTTATTTAATTTATTTTATAATTTTTATACCATTAATAATATTTGTTTATAAAAAAACAAAATCGTTAAAATTATTTTTTAATGAAAGTTTTTTTTATTGTTTACTTTTATTAGCATTTGTTTTGATTACAAATATTTTTAATACTGGATGTTTTTTATTTCCTGAAAAAAAAACTTGTATTTTTAATTTACCGTGGGCTTTAAATTTAGAGACAGTTGAATATTTAAGTTTACATTATGAAAATTGGGCAAAGGCTGGTTCGGGTGCTGGTTATAGTTTAATTCAAAGCGAAAAACTTAACTATGTATCAAATTTTAATTGGATTAATAATTGGATTGAAAAATATTTTTTTAATAAAGTTTCAGATCTAATTTATTCATTGATCTTTATTTCTGTAGTTTTTGTAATAACTTTCAAAGGAACAATATTACTTAAAAATTTTAAAAGAAATTATAAAACTTTACTTCTTTTATTATTATCGATTTTTTTAATATGGTTTTTATTTCATCCATCATTACGATATGGAGGTTATCATTTATTCTTTTTTTTATTTTTTATTCCCTTAAGTATATATTTAGAAAAATTTAATAATAACAATAAAAATTTAAGTAAAAAAATAACAGTGCTACTAGTAATAATTACACTAATTTTTCTAGGAAGAAATATTTCTAGATTGCAAAAAGAAAATAGAGTTTATGCATATAATCCTTTGAAAAATGTTTCTTATCCTATTGATAATGATTTTTCATTTCGTTACCAAATTGAAATAGAAAATAAAATAAATAAAAAACAAGTAAAAAAAATTTTTAACAAATATAACTTAAAGTAATTTAATATGAATTTTTTATTTGAAATAGTTGATTTTTTTTATCAAAAAAAAAAATATAAATTTTTAAAGGATAAAATTTCTGAAAATATCAATATTTTAATTGATGTTGGCTCCCATCATGGAAAAACTATTTCTGATTTTATAAAAATTTTTTCTATAAAAAAAATATATGCTTTTGAACCAAGTAAAAAAAATTATTTAGTCTTAAAAAAAAATGTTGAAAAATTACTGAAAACTAAATCTATAGACATAAAAGTTTATCAATTAGGTATTGGAAAAAGAGAGGAATTTTTGGGACTTAAGGAGATAACAGATGGAATGTCGAATACTTTTAGTAAAATAGATAGAGATTCAAAGTATTTTAAGAAAAAAGAGTTTATAACAACGCTATTTGGAATAAAAAATTTTTTTTCTGGCGAGATATCTACAAAGATAATTACTTTGAGTCAATTTATTCAAAAAGAAAAGATAAAAAAAATTGAGTTCATTAAAATTGACACTGAAGGTTTTGAGTTTAATGTTTTATTGGGCCTAGGTGATGATATAAAAAAAGTAAAGTATATATTATTTGAACATCATTATGATAACATGTTGATTAAAGAATATAAATTTAGCGATATACATAAATTATTAGATAATTCAGGGTTTAAACAAATTTTTAAGATTAAGATGCCGTTTAGAAAAAGTTTTGATTATGTTTACGAAAATAAAGATTATTAATTTAAAGATGAATGAATGTCATTAGTTAGTATTATTTTGCCTTACTATAAAAAAAAAAAATTTTTAGAGGAAACTATTAATTCTATATTAAACCAAACTTATCAAAATTTTGAAATAATATTAATCGACGATGAGATAAGTTTAGAAAGTAAAAACTTACTTAAAGAAATATCTAAAAAAGATTCGAGAATAAAATTAATTAATAATGAAAAAAATATTGGAGCTGGTTTGTCAAGAAATAAAGGGATTAATCTTTCAAATGGTGAGTTTGTTGCTTTTTGTGATTGTGATGATTTATGGCTACCAAAAAAATTAGAAATTCAATTAAATTTTATTAAAAAAAATAATTTTTATTTTACTCACACATCATATGAAGTTATTGACGGAACTGGTAAATTGATTTCATTAAGGCTGGCAAAAAATGAAATTAATTATAGAGAATTATTAGGTTCATGTGATATTGGTTTATCAACTGTGATTATAAACAAAAAAATTTTTAATGATAAAAACTTAAAATTTTCATCTTTAAAAACAAAAGAAGATTATGTTCTTTGGCTTAAAATCGCAAAAAAAGGATTTAAAATAATTGGTGTGGATGAAAAATTAACTAAGTGGCGTAAAACCTCTAATTCTTTATCGTCCTCTACTATGCAAAAATTATTGGATGGTTACAGAGTTTATAGAATTTATTTAGATTATAGCAGAATAAAATCATTAATGTGTTTAATAAATCTTTCACTAAATTATATTTTGAAGAAATAAAATGATTTTTTTAAGTTACTTATTATTTATATTTATTCTAATAATTTTTTTAAATAATTTATTGAAAAAAAAAAATATATTAATTAGTGTTACAGGGGATAATCATCAAAAGTTTACATCAGATTTTAAAATACCTTTAACTGGAGGTATTTTTTTATTTCTTGGTATTTTATATTTTTTAAATCAAAATATTTTATCATTAATTCTTTTTGCATTTTTAATTCTAATTTTAGGAATTTTTTCAGACTTAAAAGTTATTCGTTCAGCAAAATTAAGATTTTTATTTCAAATTTCATTAGTTTTATCATTTGTTATTTTTAATGATTTGCAGATATTTGATACAAGAATTTTTATTTTAGATAAATTACTTAGCGAAAATATTATTAATTACCTTTTTGTATCTTTCTGTATATTAATTGTAATAAATGGTTCAAATTTTACTGATGGGCTTAATACCTTAAATATTGGTTATTATTTTCTTATTGGTGTAACAGTGTGGTATTTGCAGTTAAATTATCAATTAAATTTGAATGATATCAAACTTAATCTTTTTTTGATTTTGATATTATTGGTATTAATTATAAATTTATTTAATATCCTTTACTTAGGAGACTCTGGTTCATATTTACTTGGATTTATTTTTTCTGTTTTTTTAATTAATGTTTATAACTGGAATACAAATATATCGCCTTTTTTTATAATTCTTTTGCTTTGGTATCCTTGCTATGAAACTTTATTTTCAATGATAAGAAAAAAAATTTCTCAAAAATCAGTAATGAAACCTGACGTAGATCATTTACACCAGTTAATTTTTTTTTATATAAAGAAAAAATTTAAATTAAAAGTTCTATTAGCAAATTTATTGTCGGCTAATATTATTAATATTTATAATTTATTAATATTCTTTATAGCTACTAATTTTATTTTAAGTTCAAAAATTCAAGGAATGTTTATTTTATTGAATTTGATTGTTTATACAGTTATTTATTTCATATCATTAAAATATAAATATAAAACTAAATGAAAAAAAAAATCGCTTTAATATTTGGTGTGACTGGGCAGGACGGATCTTACCTTGCGCAGTTTTTAATTAAAAAAGGTTATCATGTTCATGGTGTAAAAAGAAGATCTTCATCATTGAATACTGGTAGAGTGGATCATATTTATCAAGATCCATTTGAAAAAAAAAGAAATTTTTTTTTACATTATGGAGATGTTAC
>MDSV01208491.1_pt1 | contig 10750 bp, 1 predicted proteins | sample 810851 | NCBI WGS metagenome assembly MDSV01 (sample SAMN05326640, study PRJNA326480) | marine metagenome | isolation source: seawater | place: Atlantic Ocean: North East | collected 2012 | reverse complement strand
CTACACATGGCTATGGAATGTGGAGTACAAATGGTTCGGGTTCTAACGGTTACAGTGGAGGATGGATAAAGTATCCAGAAATGCCGTATCGTATGGTAATTGAGACCAGATATAACAATGGTCGCATACCAGATTATTTAAAAACAAGCTACGGTGCCAGGTTACCCGTTGGAACTGATTTTTTAGAATGGGATACAAAATATGAGTTTGTTGTTGATGGATCCACAACGACTTATGACATATTTTTGGGTGGTGGCAATTGGAACTATACTAATTGTAGTACTATAGCATATGCGTTTGAGTACTGTAGGAGTCTTGGACGACCTATCGATGAGCCAATTATCATTGGCTGGTGGAATGGTATACCTGCTCCATACGGTGGCGAGTCTGGTCCAAATGGTGAGTTGGCAGCAAATGGTGCCCGTGGTGATATACTTTATTTGGCAAGGGGAAAAACATATTTATTGGATTTCCGTTCGTCTTTGAACGGAAACGACGAACTGGAAGATTTGTATAACCACGGCACCAGCGGGCATTTCGAACCAGGGGGCAAAGACAGCCGTGATATTAAATTAACTACTGATAACCATTCGCAAAACGGTGCAACATATGGAAACTATACTCCTTACACTGGAAGTGAAGTACAATATGATGAACCCGGTGACGATCAGATAATCATAACAATAACTGATACAACACCTAACACATTATACATTTATCACGTCAATACGGCAAACCAAAATAGTACCCGATCAACGATTACTATTGTTGACGAAGTAGAGAGTATTGGTGTATTCAAGATGGATGGATGTAATTTGATACATTTGGATCTGACGACCTTGGCTTTACATGAAGTTTTTAATGAAGCTTTTGGATATAACATAACGACTGTGAGCACCGCGAATACGTATAACTTTGATTCGTATCCAATCGCCTCTGATTCGAGTAAGGTTTCATTCCAGAACTGGACTGTTAGAATGTCTTCTCGCATTGTTGGATCTTATTTGGCTAGTTGTTTTTTGAATAGTAAGCGACTTAATGCCAATTTTAGGGGATGGATTATTTATGATTTGCAAAACACTAATAGTATGTTCAAGGAATGCGATTTGTTTGAAGGAATCGGTCTATCTACATGGACGTTTATTGCGCGTGATGTGCCATCCGGCAATGATTTTAACTTCACCCTTAATATGGGTTTTATGTTTTATGGTTGCGACAATTTTATTGAAGATATAAGTGATTGGCCTGCTGCAAGTATGACCAACGAGGCGGCCAGCAATTTCACAAGCTATGGTTATGGATGTACCGCGATGTCGGCGAACGGCTACACGAACTTCAGCAATAGTGATATTACTTACTTTTCTTCCTAGTCAATAAGCTGTAATTATTTATATAATTTTAGTATAATATGCCGACAAAAGGAGACGTCAATAATGATGATATTATTGGCACTCTGGATGTTTCACTTATATTAGATTCTTTGGATATTTCTGGAAATATTTTGGAAGGAAATGGAGCAACGATAAGTTCTAGTTTTTGGAGGGCTGATACTAATTCTGATGGTTCAATCAGTCTGATTGATAGAGAGCGTATATTAAAATATCTTGTAAAACTAAGAAATCAAGTTGAACCAGAGCCAGAGCCAGAGCCAGAACCAGAACCAGAATCAGAGCCACAACCAGAGCCAGAGCCAGAGCCAGAACCAGAGCCAGAACCACAACCAGAACCAGAACCGGAACCAGAGCCACAACCGGAACCAGAACCAGAGCCGGAACCAGAACCACAGCCAGAGCCAGAACCACAGCCAGAGCCAGAGCCTGAATCACAACCAGAGCCAGAGCCAGAGCCAGAACCAGAGCCAGAACCACAACCAGAGCCAGAACCTGAGCCAGAGCCAGAACCGGAAGATGATTCAGAACCTAAATTTATGGATTTAGATGGTAATATAATTATTGGAACAGAAGCTTCTCCGAACGAATTAGAAATAAATATAATAGATCCGTATAAGCCTTATGAAATAAAAAAGATTGATGAAATCATACCTATTATAAAAGACTCAAGTAATCTATCTGTAAAATACAAATTTACAAATACCATGTATGTCGAAGGTGAACGATTTAATTACACTTTCACTCCATTAGAAGGTGATTATATAAAAAATGGAAAAGATCAATTCAGACCAGTAGATCCTTTTAATAAGATAAAAGATACACAAATAAAATTTTATTCTACTGATTATTTTCCTTCGAATGAAATGATAATTGAGGCAATTGATCATAGTATACATCCCTTAGGGCCTTTTTCTGCCCAAATATATAGAAATATATGTGTATATGATAACGCAGGACCATTGATTGGTCATAAATATATTACAAATACTGGTGAAAATGTTTACAATGCATCACATCATGTTACATTACAACTTAATAGTATATTTGATGATGATATTGTTTCTATAAATAATTTGTCTGTACCTTTTATTTACGATGCAGTAGAGGATCGGTATTCTGACTTGAGACCATATGCTCGAAAAATAAAGTATACTATAAAATACAAGAGAAAATATTATGATAGTTCTTATAATTTAGTAGAAACTGAAGAAATAGATTCTTCAGGTGGTACTGGATTTTTAGATACTAAACATGAAGAGAATAGTGAAACAACAACTCTTAATGGAGAAGTAGTGGATATTGGTTTTCGTCTCGGAACAAATACTATAATATGGGAAGCTTGGGACAATGGTTTATATTCAAAAAATAATATTCTTAATAAATCAGAAACAGTTGCCACAACAATAGTAAATGTAGAAGATGCATCGATTCCAATAGTATATTTTAATGAAAATTTTGACATTTTTGATTTATATATTGAAAATGAGCGAGTTTTTACAACAGCAAGTGACAATAGTGATGGATTTTTTGAATTCAATCATGGATTTATTGTACCAAAAGTACAAGATAATATAACAAATATTCCTTTGTATTATGAAATTGTATTTGGTTCAAATAGAGATTCTGCACTAGCAAATACTAATTATGAGCAAAACGGTATAATTGGACAAAACGAAGGACCTTTAATATTAGACTCGTCGATCCTCGGAAATATACACATAGAACAAGCTTTAAATGATAATTTATATGATAATTCTACAAATAATGTTGATATTTCTGGTAATGTAACAAAAATGTGGATAAAATGGAGTGCTTATGATGGTACTAATTATGGTTTTGGATATACAAGAATTATTATTAATAATGGCCATATTCCAGTAATTAATGAAATATCTTGGAATTCTCAAAACTATATAGAATTAAATAGTGACTCATCTTCTAATAATTTTATAACTGTTGATGAAACCATAATTACTCCAAATATTACTAGTGCTTATAGGAATATTATATTAAAATTAAGTTTTACAATAATTGTTGGTGAAAATGAAGATTCAACATCAAATTTGGGAGTGTTCAGCGATACTTATGATTATTCTGATAATGATTTAGACCAAGAAATTAGTTATAATTGGTCACCTGGACAAATAAAAATAAGAGATGCGGTTACAAATATATTATATGATTATAATTTTCCGTTTTTAACTTCTTTATCCCGAAATAAAATGTGGATTAAGTGGGAAACAAACGATTATAATTTTGTTTTTTACAAATATTCCAGAATAATTATTAATGATACTATTAATCCTTTTTGGGTAGGTACTATACCCAATTTTGAAGAAAGAAATGTTGACCCAAATATAATTAATATTGAATATTTAAACAATGATCCATCCGACTCCACATATATGTATAGCCCAAGTGGTGGTGAGTCTGGTACAGGCGGTCAAAGCGCTCCAAATGGGGGTGTTTCGGCTAGAGGCGCAAATATATTTTTGGCAAGGGGAAAGATATATTTATTCGATTACACAAGCGATACTTATGGCGAATTTAAATTTACTACGTCTCAATCTGAGCCGTATACTATTTATGAAGGAGATGAAGTGTTATATGATTATCCCAGCACAAAGATGTTAGTAATAACAATAACTGATACAACGCCTAACCAATTATACTATTATGACAATTCCGCAACAAACCAAGGTAATACGGGGGGAACTATTAATATTGTAGGTGATTCATTTGTTGAAAATGGTACTTTTGACGAAATTAATATAGATGCGTCAGAAGTGAAAGTATGGGGAGGAATAGTTTCAGGAATTACTGATTGGGATGTGAATGGTGTAATCAATGCAATTGAATACCCTGATAATAATATTTCTTGGGGAAATCCATATTTATTACCACAATATAATATCAAAAAATATTTTATAGGTCTCCAAGGTAACGGTTCATATATTAGTCAACAAGGCATAAATATATCTGAAACTGGTATTTATACTCTAAGCTTTTTAGGAGGATCTAGATATGGTCGTTATTCACGTATTAACGATCCATCTTTTCCAGACATTCCTGATAATATACAATTTCAAGTCTTATTAAGTGGTCCAAATGGTTTTTCTTCAAATGAAACATATAACCACTCTTCATATTCCAATACTTTTATAAAATATTCTAAAGAATACACTATTAATAATACTGGAAATTATACATTAAAGTTTTTAAATGATTTTGAGAATGGTGGTTACACAACCCAAATAATGAACGACTATCCTGACCAAACAATTTTTATTGCCAATGTTAGCCTATCTAATAATAAACATTTTACTGATTTATATGGAGCGAGTGACTTTGGAGTAGATATTCCAAATGCACTGGATATAGTAGATCAAACAGAAATAAAAACATTTTATAGTTTTATTGAAAAAGATTCATCTGGTCAACCAACAACAACAGATATTCCAAGTAATAAATTTAGAATTGATAGCTCTTCCAATGTATTACAATCAAAAGATAATAATAATTGGATTTCAATTATATCTGCAAAAGATGCTACTACAGATACAGCTTTACAAAATGATATTTTAGACCAACGCGCACCAGATGATCAAATACCATATAAATATTTATATATACGATGGATGGCAATTGATAAAACTGGTTTAGCAATTATTAATAACCAATTGAATTATCATATGAAAAATGGGCATGAAATTACCACAGCAGAATGGTCAAATATTAGTACCATTTTAGAAACAGATGCCCCAAATGGTGTAAAAAATAATATAATATGGCATTATACTCGAATAATAGTTAATGATCTGATAAAACCCTATTTTATATCAAATGAATTTACTGGTGTAATAACAAGTAATACAAATGAAATACAAATACAAATAAAAGTTCCAAAAATATTAGACAATGTAGATGAAAATTATTTACTAATTCGTATTAATGAATTTTCTGGAAATGGAACTATAAAAGAAAACATAGGAAACGGTTTTGAGGATCTAACTACAAATAGTAGTTATTATAATCAAGATCAATTTTATAATTTGTTGTTTGTAGTGGATTCATATAAATCTACCACAAATAATCCCCCTTTTGCTGAATTTGTAATTGAATGGAAAGGAACCGATTTGAATAATAATGAAGAAATAGGAGATTCAACTAATGGATATGGTACAACAACTATAAGAATATATGATAATTTTGGTCCAGTATTTGCAGATACTGAATTAAATGCTGAAATTTCAGATTTTAGTGATTATTTTTCTGATATTGGAAATATTAATGTACAAATAACAAATCATAATAGCGGAATGTTAAATAGTGAAACATATGGAAAAAAAGAGATTGATTTTAAGAATTATACACCAAAAAATAACGTTTGGGATTTTTTTGGCCCAAGTGACGGTATAGATGATGATTCTTGGGAAATATCAATAAGAGAAGGTGTCAACTATAGTAGCAATTTAGTACTAACAATTAGTTCAATGGTAACTGATTCCGTTCGTCTTTATCTTGATGGGGATCAATTAATTAGTGGAAAAAGTTCTACTGATGAAATGAAATTCAATTTTGTATTAAGAAATACAACAGATCAAGAATGTTATGTTCATTGGAGGGTAAAAGATAAATCTGGCAATTTTTCAGAAAATTCTTTTTGCAGAAAAATTATTGTAGAAGATAAAACAATACCTACATTATCCGGACAAGATTCAGGTGGAAATATAGAAATAAGTTCAGGCAATAATACAATTTTAAGTGATATACAAGCACCGACAATTTCTGAATTGGTATATAAAAATCAAAGTTTGGATTATAATATTAGTGTTTCAAATGCGCCAGTTGATGCGGATTTATCGTATTCCTCGGGAACAATAGCATCAAATGGTCAATTAGGAGATTTAACAATAACCTTAAATTCAGGAGATGCTTCTGGCGAATTAATTACAATTAAATGGGATTATACAGACCCTGCAAATAATATAGCGACTTCTGTATATTCGTATTTTACAATTTATGATATCGGTAAACCAATATTAGCACAAACAAGTGTAACTAATTATACAAACTGGATTCAATATAATACCTTAAGTACTACATTTATTGTAGAAATACCAAATATTTCCGATAATGTTAGGCTTAAACCTGGTGAAAACAATATTTATTATGAAGTTGTCACCGTCTCTAGTGGCAGTGTGGCTGGTAACGTACCGGAACCTACAATTGCTACCAAGTGGATTAGTTATGTGGATTCAGGAACAAGTATAACAATAACTAATTTAACAGCTGATTGGTATGGAGAATTAAAAATAATATGGCAAGGAAAAGATGAGGCTAATAATTTATCAGATACAAGAAATTCTTTTATCAATGTTTATACTTATCCAAGATTTAGCGTTGCTCCGGCATATAGCACTGGTAGACAAAATTTCCTTATATCTTCAACAACCGACCCTTCAATCAACTATTATGATTTTGATATAACAGCACCAACCGTTACTGATTCTAAATATCCAAGTAATAGACAATTGACATATGAAATTATTGAAGTCACTAATAATAATGGAAGCCCCACATTTTCTGATACAAGCAATAATGCTTTAACATATATAATAAATAGTGGGGCGGATTTAAATGCTCGAGTATATTTACATAATACTTACAATGGATCTGGGGTAAATATTAATATAAAATGGATATATCAAAGAGACAGCACTAATGAGCCCCCCCAAGCGGACACTGGTGCCATATCTACATTTTCATATTTTAGAGTAAAAGATAATGTAAAACCAGTATTAAATTTAACAGAAGATAATTACAGCTTCTATACAACTGCTGAAAGTAAAACTTGTATTGTACAAACTCCTACAATTTCAAATAATTTAGGTAATGAATCTAATAATGTAAGTTGGTCAATATTACCCAACAGCCATTCTACTAACTCCGGTTCTGTAGCAGGTAATAGTACTCTTTCTATCCCTATTAGTACTTTAACTGAAGATGCGTCTGGTTATATTTTCCAAATTACTTGGACTTATAGTGATAACGCTGGAAATTCTGCTGACAGTTTAAATACTGATTTTACTGTATATACAAAACCGGTATCTACTACTACTTATAGTAACCAGGATTTAGAAATAGATACTAATACAAACCAAATATCACATACTTTTAACGCTCCAAGTGTAAATGATGATGGTGATAGTGGTGGTAGTCAATATTGGGATTATACAATTGAATCAGTAAAAACTAGCAATAAAGCAACAATAGAACACCCCATCAGCTCAAGTACTTTTGCATCATTTGGAAGTGGTAGTAACATTGATCCTGAGGACTCTATTACTCGAAATATAAAATTGAATTATGGCGATGCGGCCGGTGAAGGTATTAATATTGTTTTTGATTATTATAATACTAATTTTAGTAGTGATTCATTAATAAGTATAACCAAACCTATAACAGTTTTTGATAAATTTAAACCAACATTATCATCTGTTACATCCAGTGATAGTTCAGACAATTCGGCTGCGTCAACCACAATAGATTTTGATGTTGATGTTCCGTCTGTATCAGATAATATTACCGCAGATTCTGCTATTACTATTAAATATGATGTTACTAAAGTAGACGATTCTAACAACTTCATCTCCTATATTTCTCAAGATAACACTGTGACAGATACTCAAAGGACTAATGGCATATCTATAACAGTTACTGATTCAGCAGCTGACAATATTGGTAAAACTGTTAGGAATCAAATAGTATGGAAGGCTATTGATGCCGGAGGGAATTGGGAAACTGCGACAACAACACTAATTGCAACATATACATATGATACTAAACCACCAAGAATAATATTATCGAATGGAACCTCGGCCGCAAATCCAATAGAAGTAAATACATATGAAAATCATAACTATTGTCAATTCAATTTGGATACACCACAGGCTGTTGACGATAAGTTCGTTGAAGAAGACGCTTTAGGAGATAGTGCCGACAATATAAAGATAAAATGGGATTTTAGTGTTACTCCTAATATCCATGTTAAAAATGGAAATTTTACTGGTACTCTTGGTACAAACTGGTTATACCCTTCTAATTCCAGTTACACTTCTAATAAACAATTGACAAATCTTCAACTAAATTGGGAAGCAGACGACGATCCAGCAACAATAGATTATTTTGATATAACTGTAACATGGACCGCTATTGATACATACGGTTTTGATTCTTCCGCTAATCAATATATAAGAGTTACCGATAATTCGTATCCATCAATGTATCCATCAACTTACGAGCTTACACAAAAATGGCATCCCGATACAGACGAAACAACCGATGCTTATTATTCTATAAGACATCAATATTGGAGTGTTTATGGTCACTGGTATGCACAATTAACTGCTCCGACAATAGTACGTCGTTTAAGTAGACTTGCCTATTCTGACCATGTTTATAAAATAAAATGGAATGCTGATTATAATACTAATGCCGGTGCTCATTCAACAGATTCAACAAGTGTTTTTAGTTCAGAACAATTCCATAATACTTCTGGTGACTTTAGTCTATCACAAAATGCGGCAGATGGTTGGGTACGTGAAGGTGGTACTATAGATTTAGGATGGCCAAATCATACCTTTGAGGCTTCGAAGCTGCCGCAGGTTCAATGGATTTTTATAGAAGAAGGAGACACTTCCACCACTTATACAGCAGTCCAAGACACGAGCGTGCCAAGCTTCGTAGACGTACCGAGCCAGGCATTCACGGGATTTGATGATATGAGATGGGTAGACACGAATTTTGTTTGGCCGAACGGTGGAAGCAATGCTGTTATACAAGCACCAGAGGACAGCACGGTTTATACATTTTCTATAGATGTTCCATTTTTTTGGCAAGATCGGCATTATTTGTATTACGGCAACGGTCCACAAGAGGTGGCCGACGAGAACGGTGATATAATCTACTGGGAAATAACAACTAATTCATTTAACGACAGCGGTGCCAAAAGATTTGTCGACACGTCCTCCCCCACCGCCTTTGATTGGGGAGAGCCAGGTATATCATCTTGGTTCCCGAGTATTAATGTAAACAATGCTGGGACTTGGGGGACTCTACTTCAACGGACTGTGGATTTAAAAGCTAGGTATTTAGAACAATATGAGACTTATAATTGCGTAATAACCTGGAACGACAGCTTAACCCAAAACATTACACTTAATGTGGGATCACCTCGTCCACATCAAATTTTAATTCGTGCAGGCGGTTCTGGTGGTGCTCGCCACGGAACTTACATTATGAATATGGTCTTTAAATATACAGATGGCACTGTTGAGGAGGTTGCTCCTTCCGCTGGGGCGACAGTTTCGTACACAGGAAGCGGCACGTACGCGGCCCAGCGGCAATACCACAACGCCAACATGTGGCGCTCTGACGGTCTAGTTTGTTTTAAAAGGGGGGGTCATAATAGTGAAGGTTACAAGAATCACCAATTTTTTAATTATACTTTAAGTGGAGTACTTGATTCAGTATATTTTATGTACCATACCGGTGACGATGGAAACCATAACCAAGGCGGAAACAGTACCAGTTTTTGTTTAAATTGGAATCCGAATATTACATATGCTGAACAGGAACATCCCGATTATACAGAATTTAATAATGCGGCCCAGCACTTTGCCGGCGGCGGTTCTATAAATCCTGGGCTATTTTCTTATGCTAAGATGGAATTTGATTTCGAAAATATGCAGCACAAGTTGAAGCATACGCTATCTTACTATGGGGAATTTAGGAACATACTCCAAGGTGATGGTCTGGACGGTGCTTATCCAATGTACAATTACTATCTCGGCCGCTACCCGGAGAGCAGCTGGAGCTCGATTCCTTTCCCTATTGAGCGAGACGGCTACAACGGTGGCTGGCCTAACAACGGTGGGTGGCACGCAAATAACGGTACTTGGACGAACTTGACTTGGACATATTCTGATTACCAGACAAATGGGCAAGATTGGACACAATAATCCTAGTTGGGAGAGATTGAATTGGACAGATTCTGATTACTCGGCAAATGGGCAAGATTGGACAGGGCCTGTACAAACCTCGCGGACGGGTATTCGTGGACCTACTAGTGGCCCCGCTTGAATAATAGCCTGGACGAGCACCTGTATCGGGTTCTGGTCCGTGAGGAGGTGCACAATGTCCAAAAAGGGATAGTACAATAAAGGGCAAAAGGTACAATAAAGGGCAAAAGGATCCAAAAAAAGGGGATAAAGGTATAAAAAAGGGATAAAGTCCAAAAAGGGGGGAAAGTATAAGAATGGAAAAGGTATAAGAAAGGGCGAAAAGACCAAAAAGGG
>MDSV01213522.1_pt1 | contig 10751 bp, 10 predicted proteins | sample 810851 | NCBI WGS metagenome assembly MDSV01 (sample SAMN05326640, study PRJNA326480) | marine metagenome | isolation source: seawater | place: Atlantic Ocean: North East | collected 2012 | reverse complement strand
ATATTATAGGCGCGTAACAAATTATATAGTAGCCTAATGTCAAATGCAAAGTCTAGACAGGTTAAAGAAATAATAAAATGCGGAAAAGATCCGGTTCATTTTTTTAACAAATATCTTAAGATTCAACATCCAGTTAGAGGCTTAATACCATTCAACACTTACAACTTTCAGGATGAGTGTGTTGATGATTTTATAAATCACAGGCTTAATATCATTCTTAAGTCTAGACAGCTTGGTATGTCAACTCTTGTTGCAGGATATGCTGTATGGCTTGCAATCTTTCAAAGAGATAAAAACATTCTAATCATTGCAACCAAACTTAGTGTTGCACAAAACTTTATAAAAAAAGTTAAAACAATGATAAGAAGTGTACCAAAATGGCTTGTTCTACCGCAGATTGTAACAAACAACAAGCAGCTAATAGAGTTCAGCCACGGTTCTGCAATTAAGGCAATACCAACATCAGATGATGCAGGTCGATCTGAAGCTCTGTCACTATTGATCATAGACGAGGCAGCATTTGTTAGAAACTTTGATGAGCTATGGACTGGGTTGTACCCTACGATCTCTACAGGAGGCCGTGTTATACTTCTTTCTACTCCAAATGGTGTAGGAGGTCAGTACTATAAAATATACACAGATGCTGAAGCAGGATTAAATGAATTCAATCCTATAAAGCTTCCATGGGATGTTCACCCAGAAAGAGACAAGGAGTGGTTTGAAAGTGAGACTAAAAACTTCTCAGAGAGAAAGGTTGCTCAAGAATACCTTTGTGACTTTGCATCATCTGGTGATACATTTTTGGTTAACAATGATCTAGAGTACCTTAGGCAAAATGTGTTACCACCAGTAGATAGAAGTGGTCCAGGTCTAAATGCATGGATATGGAAATATCCTTTAACAGAGCATCAGTATATTATATCAGCAGACATAGCAAGAGGTGACTCTAAAGACTTCTCTACATTCCATATATTTGATGAGACAACATCAGAAGTTGTTGCAGAATATAAAGGAAAAATACCTCCAGATGAATTTGGTGAGCTTCTATGCGAATATGGAAAAAAGTATAACAATGCACTCCTAGTTCCGGAAAACAATAGCTATGGGTATGCAACAGTTATAAAAATAAAAGATTTAAACTATCCAAGGCTTTACTATAGAAAAAGATCCGGTGTCTTTATTGGAAATTACGTTCCGCCTGGAAACGTTGATATAGCAGGATTTACAACAAGCGGAAAAACAAGAAATCAGATTTTAACAAAGTTAGAAGAGGTTATTAGAAACAAACAGATTAGTATTTATTCATCAAGATTTTATGAAGAAGTTAAGACTTTTATATGGAAAGCAAATAGAGCTCAGGCTATGACAGGTTATAATGATGATCTTGTCATGTCAATGGCTATAGGGTCGTGGATTTGCGATACATCAGGCGTATTATCTGGAAACTCAAAAACACTTAATGACGCAATGTTAAAAGCAATGAGTGTATCTAAGAATACAATGCCCGTAGATATTCCAAGAAATGTAAACGACGCAATATCAACAGAGGTTTCAGGGAAGGCAGACAGCACGAGCCCCGTATACACAGATTCAAGTGCACAAAAAGGTGCTGCTGAGTGGGGCAAAAGAGTAGTAATTCCCCCAGATCTTAAATGGATATTAAAGTAATTTAATTTTTTAATAATTATTGTATGATTACCTGTTAGGAAGGAAAAATGGCAGAAGAGTCCGACGGTCTATTTAGAAAACTTACACAGCTTTTTAGAAGTGGACCGGTAATTAAAAGAAGGGTAAAATCTTATCAGGGTACAAAGACTAGTTCAGCGTTTGAAGTCTTTAGAAAAACCCAGAGCCACGTGTATAGCACAGCAATGTCTGCATACGGAACTTATGATAGAATGGCAAGGTATAGTGATTTTAGTGAGATGGAGTACACCCCAGAGATTAGCTCTGCTTTGGATATATACTCTGAAGAAACGGTTGCTTCTGATGAAAACGGTCATGTTCTACATGTTCATTCAGAGAATCCAAAAGTAAAGAAGCTGCTTGAAGATCTATTTTTTGATACTTTAAATGTTGAATTTAATTTAACAGCATGGGCTAGAAATCTTGTAAAGTATGGAGATTTCTTTCTTTTTAACGATGTATCTCCAGACTTTGGAATTATAAATGTTTACCCTATTCCAGTTAGTGAAATAGAGAGAGAAGAAGGATATGATCCTGAAGACCCTATGGCTGTTAGGTTTCGCTGGGTCACGCAGGGAAATCAGGTGCTTGAGAACTGGCAAATTTCACACTTTAGATTGCTTGGTAATGATGCATTCTTGCCTTACGGTTCAAGTGTGCTGGAGTCTGCAAGAAGAATATGGAGACAGCTAATACTGGTTGAAGATGCAATGCTTGTATACAGGGTTGTAAGATCGCCAGAGAGAAGAGTTTTCTATGTAGATGTTGGAAACGTCCCACCTGAAGAGATTCCAAATTATATGGAGCAAGTGCAAACGACTTTGAAGAAAAGTCAAGTAGTTGATAAAAAGACTGGCAGAGTTGACCTAAGGTATAATCCTCTAAGCGTTGATGAAGACTATTACCTTCCTGTAAGGGGCGCAGAGTCAGGTACAAAAATAGATACACTTGCTGGTGGTGCTAATGCAACTGCAATCGAAGATGTTCAATATATTCAAAACAAGCTATTTGCTGCTCTTAAAATACCAAAAGCATATCTAGGATATGATGAAGGACTAGGCGCAAAGGCAACTCTTTCTCAAGAAGATATAAGATTTTCAAGAGCAATTAACAAGATTCAAAGAGTTGTAATTTCTGAGCTAAACAAGATGGGGATTATACATCTCTACTCACACGGTTTTGATGGAACCGATTTGCTAGATTTTGAGCTATCTTTATCAAATCCTTCAACTGTTGCACAGCAGCAAAAATTAGAGCTCTATAGATCAAGATTTGAAATTGCTGGAACTGCACCCGAAGGAATGGTCGACAGATCATTTTTAAGAAAGAATCTTCTTGGCCTAAATGACAAGCAGATAAAAGAAATAGAAGAGGGCAAGCTAAGCGACAAGCTTATGGATCTAAAAGTTGAAGCTGTTAAATTACCAGAGGCAGAAGGTGATGATCTCGGCGGTGAAGGCGGAGATGATATGGGAGGCATGGATGATATGGGAGGAGAAGAAGCACTAGCAGAAATTGATTTCGATGACCAGAAAGTAGTAGCAAAGCCTCTCCTCACGGGAAACCCAGATAAGAATATAAGCAATACAAATGTCGTAGACTTCTCAGGAGATTTTGTTAGATTCTCGCTTGATGATGAAAGCTCTCCAATTAGAGCACAAAACACAGTAGATAAAATAGCAAAAACACTATCAGAGGGAAGTGATGAAGATGATAATGAAGAAGATGATAGCATAGATGAAGACCAGTATGATGGTGATTTGCCAAGATCTATGTACAATAGAAAGAGAAGAAGAAGAAAGAAGTGGCATGATAATATAAGACCAGGACATGACCCAGATGATCCATCTGATTCTGTCTCTGGAGATCCAACAGGTATGAAAAACCTAGGGTACGAAATGAGCCATAAAGATTTAATAAATCCGCTTAAAGGAACAGCACTGACAGAGGACATATTTTTTAGTGAATACTTTACTGAAAAAGTGTCACAACAAGCAAAAATGTCACAAGAACTCCAGAGTACGTTAAAATCCCTTAACAACAGAATAAATATTCCTAGAAAGGTTGTATTGACTGAGTCTGATGATATAATCGAGAGTGATTCTTAATGTTAAAACATAATAAAAAAAGAAATATAGGAATAATTTATGAGCTTATGCTAAGGCATATATCTGAAAAACTTATTGAGGGAAAGCAAAATGATGCTCAATGTGCGTTAAACATAATTGAAAAGTCATTCAATGCTGATACCGAAATATATAGAGAATTCAGATTATTTAATGCGCTGGCAAACTCAACTGTATCCACACCTTCTGTTGCAGCAACAATACTGTCAGAGGCTAGATCCGCAGCGAGAAGGATTGATCGTGAAAGACTAGATCGTGAGAAGTCTGTTCTTATAAAAGAAATTAACTATAATCTAAATGATAAAAGCTTCTACAAGCGACAAGTACCAAACTATAGGGAATATGCTTCAATTCAGAATCTTTTAAATAGCTGGAGGCTTGGTGATCAAGGTGATTTAACAAAGACTGTTCAGCTTGAATCAAACCTTGTTGATCACTTGCTTAGAGAGAGAAGTGATGATATTGATATTAAGGATCATGTTACACCAGACGTAGACAGCCTAGTTGTTAAGATATTATCTGAAAAGTTTAACAAGAAGTTTGGAAAATCACTAAGTGAAGAGCAAAAGCAGATTGTTAGAACATATGTTTTCTCAATAGAAAATGATAACGGTGTAAAAATACAGAATCTTCTTTCTGAAATAAAAAAGAGCACAATTAGCAGAATAGGCTTGCTTGAGTCAGATTCAACTAATAAGACAGTTCTTGAAAAGATACCTGTCATTAAGGAAAAAATTAATCAATTAGATACTAATGAATTAAATGACAATTTAATATCTAAATATCTTACAGTTTCTCAGCTTAGAGATACTCTTCTAGAGGTAGAAAATGAGCAATAATCTTAAACTATTAACAGAGTGGCTTCCGCTTTCATATACTCCTGACCTAGTCAAAGAGTCAAAGACAAGACATGGCGGAAAGATCTTTTTACGAGGTGTTCTTCAAAAGTCTGATACATTAAATCAGAACGGTAGAATCTATCCTAACGCAATCCTAGAGAGAGAGCTAAGAAATTATCAAAAATTTATTAGAGAAAACAGAGCTCTTGGTGAGTGCGATCATCCAGACACCTCTGTAGTTGAGCTAAAGAATGCTTCTCATATTGTTAGAGAGGCACACATGGATGGAAATCAGGTCGTTGGAACAATTGAGCTTTTAAATACGCCAGCAGGTAAGATATTACAAAGCCTTGTTGAGTCCGGTGTAACGCTTGGTATATCGTCAAGAGGTGTAGGTTCAACAATCTCAGAAGGCGGAAGTCAAATAGTCCAAGAAGATTTTCAGCTTATATGTTTTGATATGGTTTCTGAGCCTTCAACTCCAGGCGCATTTCTAATGAGTGAAGGAAAGAACGTTAACAGGTCTGATTTAGATAGATTTTTTACTAAGTCAGATAAAATTGATAGAATATTCAACGATATAATTGATTGGGGAGATGAATAATGGCTAATTGGTCAAAAAGTATGGGACCAAACTTTGTCCCAGCATACCAGCTTTCAGGAATCCCGTATGTAACATCGTCAGCTGCAGGCATGAATGAAGAGAGAATTGATTTCCCTCAGGCTACAAGATTTGTTGTAATACAAAATCACGGAAGAGATGCAGGAAACGCAACAGGCGCTTCAAATCTAAGAGTTGGATTTACTGCACACGGCGTAAATGTCCACGGTTCATCTGGAAAAAATTATTTTACACTTCCAGTATCTAGCTCGACAGGAAGGCTAGAGCTAAGGTGCAAGACACTGTTTATTAGAGCAGATGATGTTGACGAAGGAACAAAGATAAGATTTGATGTCCTTGCTGGTCTGTCTGCAGTTGACGCAGGTCAATTTCCTATATTGACAGGAACTATGGCACTTACTGGTTCTGATGGCGAGCCGCTTTCTAAACCAGTTCCTAGATTTAAGGGAGTCGGGTAATTGGCAAAGCTAAGTAGAAGCTATTTAAAGTCTATCGTCAAGGAATGTCTAGTTGAGATTCTTGAAGAAGGTATTGGTGTTCCACAGGGTGGAGTAATATCAGAGAGAAGGTCTAGAAAAACTGCCAAAGCTAGCAGAAAAAGTGAATCACAGTCTAGAAGAAAAGCATATGATAATATTTCATATGGAAGTTCAAAAAAAGTTAAAAATCCAAACTTTAATGAAAACATTGACAGATCAGTAAAATCACTTTCATCAGACCCAGTATTGCAGGCAATATTTAGTGATACAGCAAAAACAACGCTCCAGGAACAAATCTCTGACCCAGGTGCTGGCCAGGTGTCTGCAGCAGAAGTTCAAATATCATCACAGGGAGATGCAGCTGCAAAGGCCATGATACAGAGCGATCCGATGAACATATTTGGTGATGCATCAATGAACTGGGAAGCACTCGCATTTCCTGATAATCAGTCAAAGAATTAGCGCGTTTCTTTTTTTAGAGTATATGTATAGCTGTACTCAAATCTAGGAGCTCGAACATGTCAAGTGTTTTTAAACTTACACCGTCTGAATTAAAGAGATTGATCAAAGAAGAGAAGAAAAAGCTTCTTGTTCAAGGCAAAATTGAAGCAGAAGAGGTTGATGCAAAGGATTACGCAAAGTCTCTTGCACACCACATAGATTACGCTAAGAAGCTTAAGCTTGAAGAAAGGCGTCTTAAGAGAAAAGTTGCAAAGACCTACCTTAAAAGACATGCCGTTATGTCAAAAATAAAGGAGAACTTATAAAATGTCAACAACATCTACAACAGTTGAGCCAGAAGTAAAGCCAGACGGAGGCTTAGGAAAGAGAAACGATCCTAACCTTAGAGCTGCCTTTCCTGGAACTCCTACATATAATGAATATAATGCAGAAGCTGTAAGAAATGCAGGCATAGCAGGATTACAAGGAAACGGCGGAGCAGGTGATGCAATAGTCGGATCATCAGCAGGAGTTGTAAATGATGCCGGATATATGTTTGGTACATTTGATCTAAACTATAATGGAACTACAGAAAATCCTGTTCCAGATATCGCAGGAAACTCATCTACAAAGGAAGGAAAACCTTTCGGCGGCGGCGGAGGAGCTCCAACAAACTCTTACGTTCCACCCCTTACGTCTCCTGGAGAAGGAAATGGCGTTAGTGATACATCGCAGCCTGCATGGACAGGAGCTGAGCCTGTTCCAGATGTTTCGTTTGGATCTGGGGATGGTCATCTTTCCAACCCTGGCGGTGCAACGTCTACATCAACTTCAATTTCAGGCCAGCAAATGAAAGAGCTTGATCTAGGTTCAAGCAGCTAAAGAGGGTCATGTCTATTAAGCGTATAATGCTGGAGTATTATAATATTCCTGCACCAGATTCAAACACATCTGGCGGAGTTGGTACGCTAAAGCCAAAAGGTCTTGGTTCAACATTTTCTTATGCAAAGACATATCCATATGTTGAAGACCTCGAAGACATAACAGATGAAGAAGAGCAGGAAATATATGACGATGTATTCTCAAGCGATATTTCAAACGTAGACAAGCTTATTAGAAAATATAATCCCGATGTTATGAGCACTGATCCGGGAGGAGTCGGCGTCGGGAAAAGATATGATATGCAAGGAATGGCTGTTAATCAGCGACTAGGCCTTGCAGAAAGCATTGCTCACATGAAAGGTGATAAGATGCACGGATCAATGTCTCCGATTCCTTTTAGATCTTTATATAGAAAATTTTCTGGACCAGCTATTGGTGGTTTCTCAACAGCCTCGTCTTACACGACTGGACCCTATGGCCCGTCTGGAATGAGAACAGGAACAAAACATGGGTTTTCAAGAGCCCCTCTTGGTGATGAAGATGATGGAATTAGAATAAGATCAATTTCAGATTTAATTGATCCTGGAGAGAGATCTGTAAGAAAAGCAAAGCGATCTGTAAGACAGGCAAAACTAAAGAATTAATAAGATATATAAATACAGTAACATTTTAAAAAGATGAGAATATTTATTCTTGTACAAAGGGGAGCTTAATGTCTCAAAATCTTTATCAAGAAGCAATCGCTGAAGCTAAAAAGCTTAGAGAGGTTGCTGAACAAAATGCAAAGAACGCTATTGTTGAAGCTGTAACACCAAAAATAAGAGAATTTATTGAGATGCAGCTTGTTAATGATGAATCATACGCAAGTCAAAATGACGTTCTTTCTGAAGCAGTTGGAATTTCGACAAGACAATCAAGTAACGATGATGTTGTTTTATCAGATTCAGCTCTAAATACTCTTTTAGATCTCGCTACAGGCGGCGACTCTCTTCCAGGAAGCGTTAAGAAAATGAGGAATAGAGGTATTGTTGCAAAGGCTTTAAATGAGTCATTGAGCACAATGTCATCAAGCGAGAAGAAAAAATTATTAAAAATTGCTGATAAACTAAAGGAACAAGCAGAAAGTTTGGATAGCAGCAGAATATTTAGAAAACAGAACATAAAAACAAATGTTTCCAAGGAGAATGACAACATGTCAAGAAACGATACACTTTATGAAGTGAACCTTAAGCATCTTATTTCAAATCTTAGCGAGGCAATGGAAGTTGAAGCTGATATGGACGAAGATATGATGGATGAGCTAGATATGGATGAAATGGATATGGACGAGCTTGACATGGACGAGCTTGACATGGATGAAGGCGATATGGACGAACTTCATATGGATGAGGGTGATCTTGATGAAGACATGCTCGATGAAGTTGATATGGATGAACTCGACGAAGACGAACTCGCTGAGCTTTATGGCGTTGACGAGACCGATGAAGGAGCGAACCCATATGACCAGCCAATTAGCGAAGGTGACGTCGAAGAAGGCGAGCTTGATGAGCTAGATATCATTCTTAAAGGACTCCCAGATGAAGCAAGAGATATGATTGATTTATCACAACTATCTCTTGAATTCTTAGATGATGAGGAAGAAGGCGGCGAAGAAGGCGCTGAAGATCTCGAAATGGGAATGGAAGATGAAGAGGGCGCTGAAGAAGGCGGCGAAGAAGACGAAGAAATGGGAATGGAAGATGAAGAAGGCGGCGAAGAACCCCTTGATGAAGTTTTCGATATCGATCTTGGAACTCTAAAGAGAGAGATCCGTCGCCTTGCAGAGAGCTCAGGATTAGTTACGATGGGTAAGAAGAACAAGATGTCACATGCATTTGGTGGAAAACCATCAGATCACCCATCAGGAGAAAGTTTTGGAGGAGGAAAGAGAGGGAAGGACCCGCTTCAGGTCAAAGTACGTGATGCAGTCCGTCTCGCAGAGGCATATAAGAAAGAGAGACGTAGAAATCGGTCTCTTGATGCCAAGCTCAATCAATACGCGAGTGCAGTTGGATCACTCCGTGAGCAGTTGACAGAAATGAACCTCTTCAATGCGAAGCTACTTTACGTTAATAAGCTATTGCAGAATGGATCAATATCATCTTCACAAAGAAGAGCGATTATTGAATCACTTGATAGCGCTAATAGCTTGAGGGAAGTAAAGCTTCTATATAGGTCTTTGACCGAATCTATCGCAAATCCGAAAGGACGTCGTGGTAGAATTAATGAATCATCAGCAAGAAGAGCTCTTGGTTCCTCATCTCGAACAGTAGGAGGTTCTTCACCTCGATCTGCAGAGACCATGGAGCTTAATAGATGGGCAAAGCTTGCTGGGATTGATAACTAAACACAATCAACTGCTTTAAGGAGAAAGTAAAAAATGTCTAAGTCATTTACATTAAACCAGCTCACTGAGGGAATTCGTTCCCGTCATATGGGTGAGCAGAATAGACGTCTCGTTGGCAAGTGGTCAAGAACTGGTCTGCTTCGCGGGCTTGATGGACAGGTCCGTGAGGCCATGTCCGTTATGCTTGAGAACCAGGCAGCTCAGCTGCTTCGTGAGGCTAATTCACTAGGAACAGGTGCCGCTGGTGGTACTTCTTCCGGCGACATTCGTGGATTTACGAATATCGCTTTCCCAATTGTTCGCAGGGTTTTCGGCGGTCTCATTGCTAATGAGCTCGTTTCAATTCAGCCCATGAGCCTTCCTTCTGGACTGCTCTTTTATCTTGATTACACCTACGGTTCAAACGTTGGTGGTGATGCTTCACTTACAGATGGTTCCGAAGGAACAGCTGCATCTGAGACATATCGCGCCGGTCAATCAATCTATAATGCACCAACAGGTAAGGGTGTCCGTTCAGGATCACTTGCAACTGGTGGTCAGTATGATCTAGTTGGTACAGGCTACTCAAGAGTTCACACTACATCACTAATCGCACAGGCAAGCGTTATGGCTTCTGGTGCTTTTGCTGGTGGCTCTTCGATCGCTGCAACTAGCTATCTTATGGCAACAGGCTCTGATGGTAAGCTTATTCAGTTCGATCCTCAGATCACTCAGCTTATTGAAGATGATACTGGTAGAGGTAATACTGGTCAGTTCACTGCAATTATGATTAGCCTTAGTGCTCTTGATGATTCAGTTGATCTATCAGCCCACAAGGAGATATCAATCTTCTCAGCAGCTGATAACACAGGATATGCTGCACTGCCACAGACAGTTCAGCAAGGTAAGGGAATTTTCAACGTTCGTCGTCTAAACCAGATTGGTAAGTACGAGAATGGTAATTTCACTGCTGATCCGTTTGTCAAGGTGTCAGATGAAAATTCTGCACTACTTGTTGTTGTATCAGGTTCTAACGCAGGAGGAGGCGCTAGCGTCATCTCAGGTGTACCAAACCTTACAGCATCAATGGTCCTCGACCCAACATTCAGTGTTGATTCAGAAGGTTCAACTCTAACGATTCCATCATTCGAGTCTAACTTCAGCACATCGGCACCTTCACCCCAGATCCCAGAGATCGACATCAAGATCGAGTCAATCGCTGTTACAGCGGTAACCCGTAAGCTCCGTGCTCGCTGGTCACCAGAACTCGCTCAGGACTTGAACGCTTACCACAGCCTTGACGCTGAGGTT
>MDSV01194937.1_pt1 | contig 10751 bp, 9 predicted proteins | sample 810851 | NCBI WGS metagenome assembly MDSV01 (sample SAMN05326640, study PRJNA326480) | marine metagenome | isolation source: seawater | place: Atlantic Ocean: North East | collected 2012 | reverse complement strand
TTGAAAGAACATTATTTTATGGTAAATAAATTTCAACTCTATAAGAATTAATAAAATCGCTAATTTAAGATTTTATAGAAGAATAATTCATGATTAAAAAAGAAAATTTGGAAAAAACAAGTGCTTGGCCTTTTGTAGAAGCAAAAAAAATTCTTAGAGAGAGAAAATCTTTTATTGAAAAAAAAGGCAAAATTACACTTCAAACAGGTTATGGGCCAAGTGGACTCCCTCATATAGGAACATTTGGTGAAGTGGCTAGAACTTCAATGCTAGTTAATGCTTTAAATCAATTATCAGATCTTCCAACAGAGATAATAACATTTTCTGATGATATGGATGGTTTAAGAAAAGTTCCTGATAATGTTCCCAATCAAGAATTATTAAATAAAAATCTTCATAAACCATTAACTCAAGTTCCAGATCCATTTGAAAAATTTGGTAGTTTTGGTGAACATAATAATGAAATGTTAAAAAATTTTTTAGATAGTTTTAAATTTAAATATAATTTTCAAAGTTCTACATCACTTTATAAAAGTGGTTTTTTTAATCCAACATTAAAAATTATTTTAGAAAATTATGAAGGAATAATGAATATTATAATCCCTACTTTGGGTAAAGAGCGTCAAAAGACTTATAGTCCTTTTTTACCAATTTGTCCTGATACAGGAAATGTTTTGGAAATACCCATTTTAGAAACTAATAAAGAAAATTCTAAAATTATTTTTGATAATAAAGGCAAAAAATTAGAGGTAAGTATTTTAGATGGACATTGCAAGTTACAATGGAAAGTTGATTGGGCAATGAGATGGTATGCTCTTGATGTAGATTTTGAGATGTATGGCAAGGATTTAATTGAGAGTGCAATATTATCATCAAAAATAATTAATTTAATAGGTAAAAAAAATCCTTCAGGATTTGCATACGAGTTGTTTTTAGATGAAAAAGGTGAAAAAATTTCTAAGTCCAAAGGAAATGGAATTAATATTGATCAATGGTTAAAATATGCTTCTCCAGAAAGCTTATCTCTATACATGTACCAAAACCCTAAAAGAGCTAAAAAACTTTATAAGGAAATAGTCCCAAAAGCTGTTGATGATTATCTGGATTGTGTTGAAAAATCAAAAAAACAAAATGAATTACAATTATTAATGAACCCTATCTGGCATGTGCATAGTGGAAATATTCCAAATGAAAATATGATTATGACATTTTCAATGTTATTAAATTTAGTTGAGACGAGCAATGCTGATAGCAAAGAATTATTATGGAAATTTGTTAAAAAATATAAACCAGATATTTTAGAAAAAAATTTTCCAATTTTTGATCGATTAGTAGGATATGCAATTAAATATTTCAATGATGTAATTAAAGCTCAAAAAAAATACAAAACCCCAAATGAATCAGAAAAGTTAGCTCTTCAGGCTTTAGTAAAAACTTTAGAAAAATGTAACGATGAAATGTTACCAGAAGATATTCAGACACTAATTTATTCAACTGGAAAAGAAAATGGTTACTCTGAAAATCTAAGAGATTGGTTTAAATTGGTTTATGAAGTAGTTTTTGGAGATGAAAATGGGCCTCGTATGGGATTTTTTATAAGTTTTTTTGGTGTTAACGAAACTAAAGAGCTGTTAATAAATAAATTAAAATAATGTATTCAAAGCTAAGATCTTTAATATTTAAAATTGACCCAGAAAAAGCGCATAACCTAGCAATTCAATCTTTAAAATTTAATTTAGTTTCAAATGTATTTGATGAAAATATAAATGATCCAATTTTTAGAACTAAAATTTTTGATAAAGAACTAGATAATCCAATTGGGATTGCGGCAGGTTTTGATAAGAATGCTGAAGTATATAATGCTTTATTTAGACTAGGTTTTGGATTTGTAGAAGTTGGAACTATTACCCCTTTAAAACAATATGGAAATCCTAAACCAAGAGTTTTTAGACTTGTTGAAGACGAAGCTTTGATCAACAGATTAGGATTCAACAATCATGGAGCTGAAGTTATTTTAGATCGGATAAAGTCTAACAACAAATTGGGATTACTTGGGATTAATGTTGGTCCTAATAAAGATTCTACCAATAGAATGAATGATTATTTAATTGGATTGAAAACTTTTCATGAAGTTGCAGATTATATAACAATCAATATTTCGTCACCAAATACTGAAAATTTAAGAAAATTTCATGAAGAGAGTAAATTGCAAGAACTACTTAAATCAATTTTAAATGAGAAAAATGATTTAAAATCTAACGTACCAATTGTAGTAAAAATTTCACCAGATATAGATGAAAATGAAATTAATTTAATTTCTGAAATTTTTTTAGAAAATGAAATAAAAGCAATTATTATTTCAAATACATCTGAGTCATCAAGAGATACTCTTAGCGATGTTCAAAGACATCAAAAAGGGGGATTATCCGGAAAACCTATAGAAATAAAATCAAATATTTTAATTAATAAATTTTATAAATTATTAAAAGGCAAGATTAAGATTATTGGGGTAGGTGGTGTTGACTCTGGAAAAGCAGCATACGATAAATTTCTGGCAGGTGCTGATTATATTCAACTTTATACTGGAATGGTTTTCAAAGGCCCAAATATTGCTGGTATTATAAAAAAAGATCTAAAAAATTTATTATTAAGAGACGGAGTGAAGAATTTTACTGAAATTGTAGGAAATAAAACCCTATCTTAAATCTATTAAACTTGACGCATTCAATATCTCGACTTATATAGGCACTGTTATTATGTCAAAAAAATGTGAATTAACCGGAAAAGTACCAATGAAAGGTCACAATGTTAGTCATGCTAACAATAAGACTAAAAGAAGATTTTTACCTAATCTTAAAAAAGTTAAGTTTACGAGTGAGCTTATGAATAGAAGCTTAAAGCTAACTGTAAGTAATGCTGGTGTAAGATCAGTTGATAAAAAAGGTAGTTTTGATGAATATTTAAAAGTTGTAAAAAACAAAAACTTATCTCCAAGACTTAAAAAATTAAAAAAGGGTATTCTAGTTAAATCTCCATTTAAGAAAAAACCCATATCAAAATCAGTATAGTGAATAAATTATTTTTACTTCTCTCATTTATAATGGGAGTTGTTGTTTTGTTGTCAAATTATTTAGTTCAATTTCCAATTAAACACTATGGACTTCAAGCAATACTAACGTACGGTGCTTTTAGTTATCCAATCGCATTTTTAATTACTGATTTAGCAAATAGAACCTACGGAAAGATAGTTGCAAGAAAAATTGTTTATATTGGATTTGCAATAGGTATCAGTTTTACTCTTTTATTTTCAACTAATTTTGCAGATTTAATTTCCGTGAGAATAGCAATTGGTTCAGGAACTGCTTTTTTAGTTGCACAATTACTAGATGTTCAAATTTTTGATAAATTAAGAAAAAAGAGATGGTTTGTAGCACCTTTAGCCTCTTCATTTATAGGGTCTACAGTTGATACTTTTTTATTCTTTTCAATATCTTTTTATTCAACAGGGATACCATGGTTTACATTATCTCTAGGCGACTTGATAGTTAAGATATTTGTAGCTCTTATAATGCTGATACCTTTTAGATTATTATTAGGTACTCTTAAAGCTGTTAAAGTTTAATATAAAAATTTATAAGATAGAATTTTATAAGCTAATTTAGCTACAAGAAAATTATATGAATTAAATCCTTTTATAGGTGAGAGTTCATTAATGTCTGCACCAACAATTTTAGAATTCTTTGCAGCAATTCTTATAATATTTAGAGTTTCATCCCATAATAGGCCGCCAGGTTCAGGTGTTCCGGTTGCTGGCATAATACTTGTATCTAATCCATCAACATCAAAAGTTAGATAAACTGTTTTGTTCTTTATCATTTTTTTAAATTTGTTTAGATTCCATCTTTTTTTATCTTTTGCCCAAAATATTTTAATTCTTGAAGAATTTTTTTTTAGGAAAGGTATTTCATTTTCAGAAATATTTCTTATACCAAAAGAAATTACAGAAACATTTGGATAGTCTAAGCATCTTCTGATTGCTGAAGCATGTGAAAATTTTTCTCCATTATAGCTTTCTCGTAAGTCTGCATGTGCATCAAAATGTAAAAGGCATATATCTTTATATTTTTTAGCAAATGGAGTAATACATCCTGGTGTAATTGAATGTTCACCACCAAAAGTCATTGGGAAAAGTTTTTTATCTAATATTTCTTGATTAATTTTAGACATTTTATCTAGAGCTTTTTTAATATTTTTATCAATTTTAAACGGCTTTAAAGTTTTAATTCCTATTTTTTTATAAGGTTCACAATTTAATTCTTCATCATAGAGCTCAACTTGGTGAGATGCTTTGATAATTTCTTTGGGTCCATTTTTAGTTCCACCACCATAACTAACTGTTTTTTCTAGACCAAATGGAACTATAATCACTTTTTCTTTAAAATTGACCTCATTATCAATTCCTAGAAATCCATTTTTATTAGAAAGATATTTCAATTTTATTTAAAAATTTTTGTGAGGTTTTTTCTATTTCTACTTTTCCATTTACCTCTATGATAAGCATCACTTGCTATTAAAGGCAAAACACTTGTTGCTTCTGCAAATACCATTTGTTCTTTACTAATATCAACTTTACCCCAGGAACTTGCTTCTTTTAAAGTTGAACTACTACAAGCACCGTCTCTGCTATCAGCAACTGTAATTTGAACTGCATATTTGTGCATACCAACCTCTTTATCTAAAAGCTCAGCACATATTACGGTGTCTTGAATGAAATTTTTTGGCACCCCTCCACCAATCATAAAAAGTCCAGAACCTTTAGATTGAATTTTAATTTCAGTAAGTTCTCTAAACTCTCTAACTGAGTCTATGGTTATATGTTTTTTTGGTTTTTTTTCTTGATGAATTACCAAACCAAAACCTGCGCTTGAGTCTGTAAATGCTGGACAAAAAATAGGTACATTATTATCGTATGCTGTTTCAATCAAAGACTCTTTTTTTTTGGAATTTTTTTTTAAATAATTACCCATTTCGTGGATAAATTCTCTAGAAGTATAACTTCTTGGCTCCAATGTATCAGCTATTTCACAAACAATTTTATCACAGGTTTGAAGTTCTTCTTCATCGATATAGGTGTCATATATTCTATCTATATAATTATTTCTTAGTTTTGTATCATCTTGAAACTGTGATCCTTGATAATGTCTAAACCCAAGTGCTTCAAAGAAATCCATATCAACAATAGAAGCACCAGTAGCAACAATTGCATCTACCATATTATATTTAACTAGATCTTTATAAATATTCATACATCCTGCAGCAGATGTAGATCCAGCTAATGTTAAAAAAATTGTGCAATCCTTATCTTCTAGCATGTCATTATATATATTCGCTGCATTAGCAGTTTCTCTAGAAACAAAAGACATTTTTTCCATTGAAGAGATTATTTTTCGGGAATCGAAAGAAGTAATATCTATATGTTCTACTGGATTTTTTAAAAAGTCTTTTTTACTATTATGACCTACGTTTTTATAATCTGACATTAAGCAACTAAAATAGCTTTATTGACGTCTTTATCGTACATAGTTAGGATTGGTTGATCTTCAACTTCGTGTATTTCATTGGAGTAGAAACCATTAAATTGTGTTCTAAATGTTAATCCATAAGCACCAAGTTGACCAAGCTCAATATAATCGTTCTCTTTAATATTATTTGGAAGTAGAAATGGACCTTTCATATAATCCATGCTATCGCAAGTTGGTCCAAAAAAATCAAACGCTGTTAATTTTTTAGAAATTATTTTGTTAGTGTTTTCTTTGATCATTTTAGATGGAAAAACAATATTAGGAGTACCTGCATCAAAAAGAGTACCATAAGTTCCATCATTTATATAAAGTTTTTGTTTTTTTCTTAAATTTATTTTTACAATTGTTGACCCACTTTCAGCAACTAAGGCTCTTCCAGGTTCACAAATTATTTCAGGGAGTTTTTCAAGTTTTAAATTTTTTAAGCTTTTTTTAATTTCATTAAAATAATTATCTATAGATTGTGGAATTAGATCTGGATATATGGTTGGAAAGCCTCCTCCAACGTTAATAAAATCTGGAACAATTTTTGTTTTTTTAATTATATTTCCAATATCATTGATACCTTTAGCGTACGAAATTGGATGCATGCATTGAGAGCCTACATGAAAACTTAAACCAATTTTTTTAGCATAATGTTTAACAAGTCTTAACAATCCTGTAGCTTCAGAGCTTAATGCTCCAAATTTCTTTGATAAATCTATTTCAGCATGTTCATTTGAGACAGCTACTCTTACAAATAATTCTAAGTCTTTAGCATTATTAGTACTTTCAATAATTTTAATTAATTCATCTTTAGTATCTAATGAAAAAGTTTTAATCCCATAATTAAAATAAGCTTCTTCAATGCTTTCTCTGCTTTTTACTGTATGCATATATGAACATTTAGCAGTTTGACTAAAGTTTCGTATAGCTTTAATTTCTTCAATTGATGCAACATCAAATTGTTCTATTCCACTATCTATAATTTTTTCAATTACCAAAGGATGAGGGTTAGTTTTTACTGCATATAAAATTTTACCAGGAAAATTTTTTATAAAATACTTAGCTGCAGATTGAATAGAATTCTTTCTGATACAATAAACTGGCTTTTCAGGTTTCAGTTGATTTATTAATTCTTCAACTGATTTAAATTTTTGCATTTAAAATGCCTCCAAAAAAAATTTAACAAAAAAAAGCTTTTTACTTCTTAAAAAACTTTAAAATTTCCTCCTATTAAGCCTATAGATTAATAATGTAAAGCAAATAATGGGTATTGAATTATGATAATTAATAACCACATAACTGGTATGAAAGCACAATCTGTACTTAAAAATATCAATGATTTTGAGAACAAATCACTATTAATTGTTGATGATGATAATCCTTTTAGAGAAAGACTTGCTAGAGCAATGGAAAAGAAAGGATTTGAAGTTTTTCAAGCTGAGAGTGTAAAAAAAGGAGTTGAGTCTGTTAAGACAAAAAAACTTGGTTTTGCTGTTGTTGATCTTAGACTTGGGGATGGAAATGGGTTAGAGGTTGTAAAGGAAATTCAATCATCAAATCTTGAAAGTCGAATTATTATGCTGACGGGATACGGAAACATTCCTACTGCGGTTGCCGCAATCAAAGAGGGAGCTATAGATTATCTTGCTAAACCAGCTGATGCAGAAGATGTTGAAAAAGCTTTACTTGCAGATCCTACCAAAAAAGCTGCTCCTCCTGAAAACCCAATGTCTGCAGATAGGGTAAAGTGGGAACATATCCATAGAGTATTTGAGTTGTGTAATAGAAATGTTTCTGAGACAGCAAGAAGATTAAAGATGCATAGAAGAACTCTTCAGAGAATTCTTTCCAAAAGATCGCCTAGATAAGATTTTTAATTTTAACTATCTGCCCTGATAACACTGTTAAAATTAAAATTTTATATATTTCAATAAGTAAAAATGGTTTTGCTCCAGCTAAAAATACTTCATTAAAACTTTTATCCAATCCCATATAATTCCACAATCCATACAATCCTAAAATATAAGAAATGCTTACAGCAAACAACAAGTAAACGAATATGATTATTGGATCATTTTTTATATTTATTTTACCTGCAAAAAAAGCTGTAAAAATAAATCCAATTAAATAGCCACCAGTTGGACCCATTAGATATGCAATACCACCACCTTTTGCAAAGACAGGAAGTCCAATCGAACCCTGTAATAGATATAATATCACAGTATAAGCTGCTAGCTTATATCCTAAAGTCATTCCTAGAAATAGAACAATAAACGTCTGCATTGTTGCAGGAACTAAAGTAAATGGAGTTTGAATTTTAGAAGAAACTGCAAGCAAGATCGAGCCAAATATAACTACTAAAATTGATTTAATTATTTTAGTTTGAAAAATGTTTTTAGCCAACTCCATGAAGAATTTATACTATTTTACATTAAAATAATCCAGATATAATTCAAGTTGTTAAGAAAAGTAAATTTTTTATATACAGATTACATTACAACTGTAATATTTGGTGATATTTTAATGGACAATATTAAAAAAACAGATCATTTTTACTTAATAGATGGTTCGGGATATATTTTTCGAGCTTATTATGCGCTACCGCCTTTGACTAGAAAAAGTGATGGACTACCAACAGGTGCTGTTAGTGGTTTTTGTAGTATGCTTTTTAAACTTCTTGAAGACTCAAAGTCAGATCAAAATTTACAAAAGCCAACTCATTTTGCTGTAATTTTTGACTCAGCAAGAAAGACTTTTAGAAATGATATTTACAGTGATTATAAAGCTAATCGATCTGAAGCACCTGATGATTTGGCTCCTCAATTTGAGTATATAAGAAAGTCAGTACTAGCTTTTAACCTACCTTCAGTTGATCTACCCAATTATGAAGCTGATGATTTAATAGCGACTTTTGTTGAAAAAATATTAAAGAAAGGTGCAAAAGTTACAATTGTGTCATCAGATAAAGATTTAATGCAGTTATATAAAAAAAATGTTCGTATTTTTGATCCTATGAAAAATAAATTTATTTCAGAGGATGATATTTTTAACAAGTTTGGAGTAGATGCGTCAAAAGTAATAGATGTTCAATCTCTTGCTGGTGATAGCAGTGATAATGTCCCGGGTGTTCCAGGAATAGGAGTTAAAACAGCAGCCGAATTAATTAATAAATATGGAAACTTAGAAAAACTTTTAAAATCAGCTCATGAGATAAAACAAAACAAAAGAAGAGAAACATTAATAGAAAATAAAAATAAAGCATTCATCAGTAAAAAACTTGTTACATTAATGCAAGATGCTCCTATTAAGAGAGATTTAAGTGAATTTAAATTGAAAGAAATAGATAAAGATAAACTTTATACATTTCTTAGAGAAATGGAATTTAATCGATTGTTAAGTTCCGTTATTTCAGCATATGGAGAGCCAAAATTATCCAACTTTTCTGATGAAAAAAAAAATAAAGAAAAGCATCAACAAATCAATAGCAAGAACTACCATCTAATTACTAATTCTAATGAAATAGATGAATGGATTAAAGAAGCAGAGGAGGTAGGAGAGGTTGCTGTAGATACAGAAACAAATTCCTTAGATCCACATCAAGCAGATTTGATTGGTGTTTCTCTTTGTTCAAAAATTGGTAAGGCTTGTTATATCCCAATCGGACACAAATCATCAAAATGTATTAAAAAAGATATTGTTATTAAGAAACTTAAACCTTTACTGGAAGATTCTAGTGTTAAAAAGATTGGTCAGAATATTAAATTTGATTTTATAGTTTTGTATAAACAGGGGATTACCATTTCATCAATGGAAGATACAATGCTTATGTCTTATGTCTTAGATGCTGGAAAAAATAGGCATAATATGGACACATTGTCAGAAATTCATTTAGGACACAAAACAATTTCTTTTAAAGAAATTGTTGGGACTGGAAAAAAAGAAATAAATTTTAGTGAAGTAGATGTTGATAAAGCAAAAGATTATGCGGCAGAAGATGCTGACGTAACTTTTAGATTATATAAAACTTTTAATAAAAATTTAAAATTAGAAAAATTAGTAAATATTTATGAGATATTTGAAAAACCATTAATTAAGATTCTTGCTTTTATGGAAATGGAGGGAATTGAAGTAGATAGTAAATTTTTAAAAACTCTTTCATTAAAATTTGAAAAAAAAATTAAAAAATTAGAAAAAGAGATTTTTAAAATTTCAAAAAAAGAATTTAATATTGCTTCTCCAAAGCAATTAGGGGAAATAATTTACAATGATCTTAAAATAGCAGGTTTAAAAAAGACAAAAAAAGGAAGTTTTGCAACAAGTGCTAGTGTTTTAGAAGATTTAGCTTTTAAAGGAAATAAATTTCCACAATTAATTTTAGATTGGAGACAAGTTTCAAAACTCAAAAATACTTATTCAGACTCTTTGCCAGAACATATTAATCCATCTACAAAAAGAGTTCATACTTCTTTTTTATTAGCTGCAACAACAACAGGTAGATTGGCGTCCAGTGACCCTAATTTACAAAATATTCCAATTAAATCTGAAGACGGAAAGGATATAAGAAAAGCCTTTGCTGCAAAAAAAGGCCATTTATTAATTTCAGCAGATTATAATCAAATTGAAATGAGAATTTTAGCAGATCTTGCTGATGTAAAGGAGCTTAAAAAAGCTTTTAAACATAATGAAGATATTCATTCATTAACAGCTAGTCAGATTTTTAACATTGATATCAAAAAAGTGGGTCAAGATCATCGAAGAAAAGCAAAAGCTATTAATTTTGGAATTATATATGGCATTTCCCAATATGGGTTAGCAAAACAGATTAATGTTTCAAATTATGAGGCAGAAGAATTTTTGAATGCTTATTTTGCTAAATTTCCTGAAATTAAAGTTTACATGGATAATACAATTAAATTTTGTAGAAAAAGTGGTTTTGTAAATAATATTTTTGGAAGACAATCTCATTTTAATGGAATTAATGATAAAAATTTCAATGTAAGAAATTTTCAAGAGAGAGCTGCGATAAATGCTCCAATACAGGGATCAGCATCAGAAATTATGCGTTTAGCAATGATGAGATTGAATAAAAAACTATTAGAGCAAACAAATATAAAATCAAAAATGTTATTACAAATTCATGATGAATTAATATTTGAAGTACCAATAAAAGATGAAAAAATAATG
>MDSV01193201.1_pt1 | contig 10751 bp, 7 predicted proteins | sample 810851 | NCBI WGS metagenome assembly MDSV01 (sample SAMN05326640, study PRJNA326480) | marine metagenome | isolation source: seawater | place: Atlantic Ocean: North East | collected 2012 | reverse complement strand
TGGTGAGCCCGACAGGATTCGAACCTGTGACCCACTGATTAAAAGTCAGTTGCTCTACCAACTGAGCTACGGGCCCAACAAACACGAAAATATTTTAATTTTTCTTTATAATCAAGCTTAAAATGAACTTATTAAGAATTAGAGTTAGAAATAAAAAAATACTAATATTTATTTGTAATCAAGTCATTTACATTTTTTGGTACAAATGAGGAAACATCACCACCAAAAGATGCGACCTCTTTAACAAATCTAGAGGCTACAAATTGATTAGTTTCAGAAGCCATTAAAAAAACAGTTTCAATATTTGAATTTAATCTAGAGTTCATACCCGCCATTTGGAACTCATAGTCAAAGTCAGATACAGCTCTTAAACCTCTGACAATCATTGAAACTGAGTGTTGTTTTGCAAAATCAATTAGTAAATTATTAAATAACTTAACTTGAATAAACGAAGATCTTTTTTGAAGTTGATCGGAACAATTTATTGCACCTTCAATCAACTTGATCCTTTCATTAGATGAAAATAATGGGCTTTTATCAACATTTTCTGCTACAGCTACAATTAAACTATCACAAATTGATAAAGTTCTTTTCATTATATCTAAATGTCCATTGGTTACAGGGTCAAACGTACCAGGATATAAGGCTACTTTATTCATTTAAATTAGTACTTAATTATTTTCTTCTGTTTCATCATTTTCCTCGTCATCACCCTCTACTAATAATGCGACAGATACTACTTTTTCATCATTATCAACATCAAAAAGCTTTACTCCTTGTGTTTTCCTACCTGTTACTCTAATGGAATTATTTTCATTTTCATGCACCTTCATTCTAATTAACTTTCCTGAATTAGTGACCAACATAATTTGATCTGAAGAAGATACAATATAAGAAGAAACCACAGGACCATTTCTATCTGAGCATTCAATATTAGCGACACCTTGTCCCCCTCTATTTGTTCTCCTATAATCATTTGTTATTGTTCTTTTTCCAAATCCATTTTCTGTTACTGAAAGTACAAACCTTTCTTCATTATTTGGAATTAATGACATAGATACCACTTGATCTTTTGGCTTAAGCTTAATTCCTCTAACACCTGAAGAATCCCTCCCAACAAATATCCTAACATCATTTATATCAAACCTAATTGCTTTTCCCAACTTAGTGGCAAGAAATATATTATCATTCTTATCGCAAGGTAATACAGAAACGAGCTCATCATTATTATGTAACTTCATAGCTATTTTTCCATTTTGTCTTATATTAACAAAATCATTCAATTGATTTCTTCTTACATTGCCATTCTTAGTTGCAAAAATTATTTGAAGATCTTTCCATGATTCTTTATCAGATGGCATAGGCATTACAGTTTGTATCTTTTCATTTTGATCAATTGGTAACAAATTTACCATAGCTTTACCTAATGACTGAGGAGCAGATTCAGGAAGTTTATAACATTTTAACTGAAATACCATTCCTGAAGATGTAAAAAAAAGAATTGGTGTATGAGTATCAGTAACAAATAAAGATGTAACCATATCCTCATCTCTCATTTTCATTCCAGATCTACCTTTCCCTCCTCTTTTTTGAGCCCTATAAGTTGAGAGAGCAACCCTTTTTATGTAACCTCTATGACTTACAGTAACAACCATATCTTCTTTTTGAATTAAATCCTCATCCTCCTGATCTATCAAACTTTCAGAAATTATGGTTTTTCTTTCAGAATTTAGTTTTTCTGAGACATAATCAAATTCTTTTATTAACAAATTTTTTAATGTCAAATTATCTGATAAAATTAAAAGATATTCTTTAATATTAATTGAAAGTTCACTGATTTCATCTTTTATTTTATTAATTTCTAAACCAGTTAACCTTTGAAGTCTTAAATCTAAAATAGCTTTGGCTTGAGCACTTGATAATTTATATTTTCCTTCAACAACCATATGTTCAGGGTCTCCAATTATATTAATTATAGGCTCTACATCTTTTGCATCCCAAAAGGTTTCACATAATCTATTCTTTGCTATTTCAGGATCACTTGATGACCTAATTATATTTATAATCTCATCAATGTTTGATAAGGCAACTAATAAACCTGCAAGTGTATGCGCCCTATCTCTAGATTTGTTTAATAGATACTTTGTTCTTTTTATAACAACTTCTTCACGAAACTTTACAAAAGAAAGCAGAATGTCCTTGAGGCTCATTTGTTTCGGTTGTCCATTATCTAGAGCCAGCATGTTAACAGGAAAACTAGTTTGCAATCTTGTATGTTTCCAAAGTTGGTTTAAGATAATTTCTCCCTGTGAATCTCTTTTAACTTCAATAACAACTCTCATACCGTTTCTATCAGATTCGTCTCTTAAATCAGAAATTCCTTCTATTGTTTTATCTTTTACTAGCTCTCCAATTTTTTCTAACAATAGCGATTTATTAACCTGGTATGGAATTTCTGTAATTATTATTGATTCTCTATCATTATTAGACCTTATAATTTCTACTTTAGCCCTCATAATAATACTTCCTTTACCAGAACTATAAGCATCCTTAATTCCAGATCTTCCCATAATAAGACCTGCCGTAGGAAAATCTGGCCCAGGTATAATATCGATTAATTGATCTAATTCTATTTCATTATTATTTATCAATGCTTTACAAGCATTTACAACTTCAACTGGGTTATGAGGAGGGATATTTGTTGCCATTCCAACTGCTATTCCCCCTGCTCCATTTACTAAAATATTTGGAAATTCGGCAGGTAAAACAGCAGGCTCAAACTGAGATTCATCATAATTTGCAATAAATTCAACTGTATCTTTGTCAATGTCTCTTAACAAAAGTTCCGAAGGTTTACTCAATCGTGATTCTGTATATCTCATAGCTGCCGCAGGATCTCCATCTACTGACCCAAAGTTTCCTTGACCATCTATCAATTTTATTCTCATTGAGAAATCTTGTGCCATTCTAACCATAGAATCATATATTGCAGAATCGCCATGTGGATGATAATTACCCATCACATCTCCAACAACCCTTGCTGATTTTCTATATGGCTTGGACCAATCATAACCACCTTCCATCATAGCATACAAAATTCTTCGATGAACAGGTTTAAGTCCATCCCTTACATCTGGTATAGCTCTAGAAACTATGACGCTCATAGCATAGTCTAAATAAGACTTCTTCATTTCATCACTAATCGAAATCACTGAAGTATTAGATTCCGGTAAATGGATAAATGGATTATTTTCTGATTGATCGTCGTCGTTGTTACTCAAATTTTTTTCCTAGAAATTACAACATATAGTACTACAAATAAATATAAAATACTATATATTTTAATTTAAAAGATTAAAAAGGTATATCATCATCGATCATATCAGGTGAATTTAGAATATTCTCAGTTTTCTTCTTTTCTTGATTAATTTCTTCACTTTTGTTTTCAGAATTATCTGATGATATATTGCTCTCACTTCTTGAACCAAGTAAGGTTAATTGCCCCTTATACGCCTGAATTACAATTTCAGTCGAATATCTATCTTGTCCTGAATTATTATCTGTCCATTTTCTTGTTTGAATTTGCCCCTCTATATAAACCATACTTCCTTTTTTTAAATATTGTTCAGCAATTCTTCCAATTGGTTCATTAAAAATAACCACTCTATGCCATTCTGTTTTTTCTTTTTGTTCACCTGTAGCTTTGTCTTTCCATCTTTCCGAAGTAGCAATACTTAAGTTTACTATTTTGTCACCATTTTGAGTTGCCCTAACATCGGGATCATTTCCTAATCTACCAATTAAAATTGCTTTATTTATACTACCACTCATCTTGAAGCTCCTAAAAAAAATATTAGATATAATAAGTCTATTAATTTCAATTTTACAACCTATAATTTCATAAAGATAAAAAATGACAAAAACTTTACTTCCAAGCAAATTCTTACAAGTAAGGGGAGCAAAAGAGCATAACCTTAAAAATGTTGATGTTGATCTACCAAAAAATAAATTAATAGTTATTACGGGTCTTTCTGGTTCAGGAAAAAGTTCCCTTGCTTTTGACACTATTTATGCTGAGGGACAGAGAAGATATGTTGAATCATTATCAGCATACGCTAGACAATTTTTGCAAATGATGCATAAACCAGACGTTGATTTAATTGAAGGTCTATCGCCTGCTATATCTATTGAGCAAAAAACAACATCAAAGAATCCAAGATCAACAGTTGGAACAGTAACAGAAATATATGACTACATGCGATTACTATGGGCTAGAATCGGCATACCTTACTCTCCGGCTACAGGTAAACCCATAATTAGTCAAACTGTATCTCAAATGGTTGATAAAATTACTGAATTTAAAGAAGGTTCAAGATTTAACTTATTAGCACCAATTGTAAGAGGAAGAAAGGGAGAATATAGAAAAGAATTTCTTGATCTTTCCAAAAAAGGATTCCAAAGGTTTAGAATAAATAGTGAATTTTATGAGTTAGACGAACTTCCTCCATTAGATAGATATAAAAAACATGACATTGAAGTTGTTGTTGATAGATTGGTTATAAAAAAATCAAATGAAGAACAATTGATAGAATTAAAACAAAGACTTGCTGACTCTATTGAAATTTCATTAAATTTATCTGATGGATTAATATATTTATTAGAAAATGAAACTAATAAAAAGCATGTATACTCTTCAAATTTTTCATGTCCTGAAACAGGTTTTACAATAGATGAAATTGAGCCAAGATTATTTTCTTTTAACAATCCTGCCGGCGCGTGCAAACAATGTGATGGATTAGGTTTTTCTAAAATATTTAGTGAAAAGCTTATTATACCAAATGAAAAACTAACTTTTAGAGAGGGTGCCATAGCTCCATGGGCCAACAACACAAGTAAACTTTATACTCAAACTCTTGAATCTCTTGGTAGACATTATAATTTTGATTTAGACACTCCCTTCGTAAATTTAAATAACGAAGTTAAAAAATCATTATTGTATGGATCAGAAGAGAAAATAGAAATTATATATAATGATGGAACCAGGGTTTTTAAATCAAATAAAACTTTTGAAGGAATTATACCTAGTTTAATTAGAAGATTAAAAGAAAGTGGAAGTAATTGGATAAAAGAGGAATTAACAAAATTTCAATCTGAAGAGGCTTGCCCCTCATGTAAAGGAAAAAGATTAAAAGAGGAGTCTCTAGCAATAAAAATTGATAAAAAAGATATTTCAGATATCACTAGTTTATCTATTTTGGATGCTCAAAAATGGTTTGAAAGCCTTAAGTCAAAACTAAATCAAACTCATTTAAAAATTTCTAATCAGGTACTTAAAGAAATTAACGATAGGATAGGTTTTTTAAGTAGTGTAGGTTTAGGTTACTTAAATATCGCTAGAAAGAGCGGCACATTATCTGGAGGAGAAAGTCAAAGAATAAGATTAGCAAGTCAAATTGGATCAGGTTTAACAGGAGTTTTGTATGTTTTAGACGAGCCAAGTATCGGGCTACATCAAAGAGATAATGAAAAATTATTAAAAACTCTAATAAAATTAAGAGATTTAGGCAACACTGTAATAGTTGTTGAACATGATTTAGAAGCTATGTTATCTGCTGATTATTTATTAGACGTTGGACCTGGAGCCGGAGTTGATGGAGGTAACATTATTGCTGAAGGAACTCCTAATGATGTAATGAAAAATAAGAATAGTATCACAGGCAATTATTTAGCAGGGATAAAAGAAATACCAATACCAAATAGCAGAAGAGAAATTAACCCATCTAAAGTACTAAGTATAATTGGTGCTTCAGGGAATAATTTACAAAACATTGATGTGAATTTTCCCTTAGGTGTTTTAAATTGTGTAACTGGAGTATCAGGAGGAGGTAAATCTACTTTAATTATAGAGACTTTGCAAAAAGCTTTGTCAAAAATGCTTAATGGAGCAAGTAGTATCCCAGCCAATCATAAAGAGATCAAAGGCGTATATTTAATTGATAAAATTATTGATATTGATCAATCACCTATAGGAAGAACGCCAAGATCCAATCCTGCAACTTATACAGGAACTTTTTCTCATATAAGAGATTGGTTTGCAGGCTTACCGGAGTCTAAGGCTAGAGGTTATCAACCAGGAAGATTTTCCTTTAATGTAAAAGGTGGTAGGTGTGAAAATTGCCAAGGTGATGGAGTTATTAAAATTGAGATGCATTTTTTACCAGATGTATATGTAGAATGTGATCATTGCAAAGGAAAAAGATACAATAGAGAAACTCTTGAAGTGAAATGGCAAAACCATTCAATTTCTGATGTGCTAGACTTAACTGTTAGTGAAGGCTTAAAATTGTTTCAAGCTGTTCCATTGATAAGAGAAAAACTAGAAACACTTGAAGAGGTTGGCCTTGGTTACATAAAAATTGGCCAAAGAGCAACAACATTATCAGGTGGTGAAGCACAAAGAGTAAAACTATCTAAGGAATTATCAAAAAGAGGTACTGGTAGAACAATTTATATATTAGATGAACCTACAACCGGATTACATTTTGATGATATTAAAAAATTAATTGAGGTAATACAAAAATTGGTTGATCAAGGTAATACTGTAATTGTAATTGAACATAATTTAGATGTTATAAAAACAGCTGATTATGTTTTAGACCTTGGTCCTGAAGGAGGAGATAAAGGTGGAGAAGTAGTAGCTTTCGGTACTCCAGAACAAGTGTCAAAAAATAAAAACAGTTATACTGGGCAGTTTCTTAAAAAAATTTTAAAATAACTCAATGTTTTCTAGGACAATTAATATTATAGGAGGTGGATTAGCAGGATGTGAAGTTGCTTTTCAATTATCTTGTAATGGAATTAAGTCAAACTTATTTGAAATGAGACCAAATGTTACTACTGAAGCTCATAAAACAGATTTATTGGCAGAATTAGTTTGCTCAAACTCATTTAGATCTGATGATTACAATTATAATGCAGTTGGCGTTTTACATGAAGAACTTAGAATGTCTAATTCTTTAATCATGAAAGCCGCAGATAAAGAAAAAATTCCAGCTGGAAGTGCCCTTGCAGTCGATCGAGTAAGGTTTTCTGAATTTATAGATAAAACAATAAAAGAAGACCCGAATATAAATCTTATCAATAAAGAAATAAATTCTTTAGAAGAAATAAAAAATGATTTCACTGTTATAGCAACAGGTCCATTAACATCTAAAAATTTGTCATTTGAGATAGAAAGAATAACAGGTTATAACTCACTTGATTTTTTTGATGCTATCGCTCCTATAATTTATGCAGAAACTATAGACATGAATATTGCTTGGAAACAATCTAGATATGACAAAGGTTTAGGAGATGATTATATTAACTGCCCATTAAATAAAGAAGAGTATTTTGATTTAATGAATCTAATAAAAGAATCTCCCAAAACAAGTTTTAAAGATTACGAAAAAACTCCATATTTTGAGTCATGCCTTCCAATTGAAGAAATGGTAAAACGAGGAATAGAAACATTGAGGTATGGGCCAATGAAGCCTGTTGGTTTAACAAACCCAAATTCAAATCTAAAACCCTTTGCTATAGTCCAATTAAGACAAGACAATGCTATAGGGACTTTATATAATATAGTTGGTTTTCAAACTAAGATGACTTATAAATCACAAAAAGAAGTTTTCAAAAAAATTCCTGGTTTAAAAAATGCAGAATTTGCAAGACTTGGTGGGTTACATAGAAATACTTTTATTAATTCTCCTAAACTATTGGATGATTTTTTAAGATTAAATAAAAACAAAAATTTATATTTTGCTGGACAAATTACAGGGGTAGAAGGATATGTAGAGTCCACAGCTATTGGAAACTTAGTAGGAAGAATGTTAACTAAACATATATTAAATAAAGATTTTATTTCTCCACCTGATGACACTGCACATGGAGCATTATTAAAACATATAACAAAATTCGCTAACCCTGAAACTTTTCAGCCTATGAATATCAACTTTGGTTTAATTAAATCAAAAGAAAATATTTTTTTAAAAAGAAAAAAAGGAAGAGAAAGAAAAAATATTATTGCTAAACAAGCTTTAAGGTCATTTGATGAGTGGATAAAAAGTTAATCATAGAAAACTAAAATTAAAAATTAGTTATATCAATATTATTATAATCCTTCGATTTTCAGAATTCAAAACATTAACTGTCCTACAAGCAGCACCAAATGACATAAGGTCAATTGGTATTTGATTATTATAACAATCATTTTTCAAATATAATAAAGATTTAGAAATTTTTTCAGTTAATCCTATCAATATTACTTCGGCTTTTTCATTATAAATTTTAATATATTCTTTCAATAAATCACTTAATACAGTTGTGTTTAAGTCTAACCCACTCTCCAAGTTCAATTTATAAAAACATGTGCCTAAAATACATATTGGTATATTATAATTTTTTTCATTTATTTTAATATAATCATTCCCATAGGAAGAAATTAAGAAATTTGTTAAAGATGAATTTTCTTCTTTATATGTTAAAGATAATAAATTTAAAATATTGTTATTAGATTTATCTTTCATATTCCGGCACAGGCTCATCACTCTCTTTCTTTTCACCCTTATAAATATTAAAAAATGTTAAAGTTGATACCGCAATAAATATTGAAGAATATGTACCGATAAGGACACCCCAAATCATCGCAAGCGCAAAATCTGCTAAAACTGCACCACCAAAAAAATAAATAATTACTAAAGCTATTAATGTAGTGATTGAAGTTATCAAGGTTCTAGAAAGTGTCTCATTTATTGATTTATTATAAATAAAAAAATGAGTTTGCGATTTATATTTTCTTAAATTTTCTCTGACACGGTCAAAAACAACTACAGTATCATTGATTGAATAACCTGCTGTAGTAAGAATAGCAGCAACTATTGCCAAATTAAATTCTAAATTAAAAATTGAAAATAAACCGACTGTTGTGATTACATCATGTATAAGTGCAATTATAGCTGCTATCGAAAATTGCCATTCGAATCTGAACCATATGTATAACATAATAAGGAAAAGAGCTAACAAAATTGCTGTAAGGCCTGCTGTTTTAAGTTCATCTCCAACTACTGGACCAACAAATTCAGTTCTTCTAATTTCAAATTCTTCTTTAAATAAGTTTTTAGCTTTTTCTATAACTAAAATTTGTTTTTTATTATCACCATCTTGTTTTTGAATTCTTAAAAGAACATCTGAGTCTTTACCAAATTTTTGTACAGAAATTTCACCAGCATTGAGAGTATAAGCTTTGCTTCTAAATTCTGATAAATTTACTACTTCAGAAGATTTACTTCTTAGCTCGATGAGAATACCACCTTTAAAATCTATCCCAAAATTAAGACCATTAAAAGATAAAGAAAATATAGTTAATAGGATCAAGAATAAAGAAAGTATAAAGGCAGGCAATTTAATTTTTAAAAAATTAAAACTTGTTTTGTCTGAAATAATTTGAAATTTAAACATAAAAAATCTAACTTTTATATTTAACATATTTTAATGTTAAAAATTTTGTAAGTACAATCGCAGTATACATCGATGTAATTAATCCTATCATTAAAGTAACAGAAAACCCCTTTATAGGCCCGCTACCAAAAATAAACAATGCAAAAGCAGCAATAAAAGTAGTTAAATTTGCATCTACAATTGTGGAAACTGCTTTTTTAAACCCTTCATCAACAGCATCTAACTTATTTTTTCGTAATTTAAATTCTTCTCTAATCCTTTCGAATATTAAAACATTCGCATCTACTGCCATTCCAATAGTTAAAACTATTCCTGCTATTCCGGGTAGTGTAAGTGTCGCTTGAATAACACTTAAAGTTGCTATTATTAATATCATATTCATAGTCAAAGCAATATTAGCAAAAATACCAAAAACACCATAACTAACAACCATAAATATAATAACTGCAATAATAGCCATTAAGCTTGCAAATTTACCAGATTCTATTGAATCACTACCTAGACCAGGTCCTACACTCCTTTCCTCTAAAATTGAAAGAGGCACTGGTAGCGCCCCAGCTCTTAAAACTAAAGCTAAGTCATTTGCCTCTTGAACTGAAAAATTTCCAGTAATTTGTCCATTGGAATAGATTTGTCCTTGTATTATAGGAGCACTAATAACTTTATCATCTAATATTATTGCAAAGGCTTTTCCAATATTCTTGCCCGTAATTTTGCCAAACTTTTTACCTCCAGATGTTGTCAAGGTAAACATCACAGCAGAACTTCCATCTTGATCAAACCCTGGTCTAGCATCTGTTAAAGATTCTCCGGAGATCATGACCTTTTTTTGAATTAGATAAAACTTATCTTTAATTTTTTGATCTTTGAGAAGAATATACCCTGGAGGCACATTAGAATTAACACTCAGTTCAGAAGACAAAATTTTTGGATGTGTAAATCTAAAAGTTAGCTTTGCAGTTTTTCCAAGTAACCTTTTAATTCTTTCTGGATCATCAACGCCTGGTAATTGAACAAGAATTCTATCCTTTCCTTGTCTTTGAATAAGTGGTTCTTTAGTTCCACTTTCGTCTATTCTTCTTCTCACTATTTCAATTGCTTGCTGCATAGTAGTTTGAATAATTTTATTTAACCCATTTTCCGAAAATTTTAATCTGAAAATATTATTTTCAAAACTTATAACAAAATCTTCAGAATATTTTTTTAAAGTATCTAACGTTAATTTATTTTTAGTAAAATTTCTGATTGAGAAT
>MDSV01075012.1_pt1 | contig 10752 bp, 7 predicted proteins | sample 810851 | NCBI WGS metagenome assembly MDSV01 (sample SAMN05326640, study PRJNA326480) | marine metagenome | isolation source: seawater | place: Atlantic Ocean: North East | collected 2012 | reverse complement strand
TTGGGCTGGAGTGCCAGCTACTACCCTCGCAACGAAAGATTCGCTGCCTGGCTGCAGGCTGCCAGCGGGACCATGGACCAAATGCCTAGCGAGTGTGCCGATAGTCCTTGCGGATAAACTCCGCTCCGCGTTCAGCGATCATCACCGTGGGTGCGTTGGTATTGCCGGAAGTGATCGTCGGCATAATGGATGCATCAATCACGCGTAGGCCGGCCACACCGTGGACCCTCAACTGGTCGTCTACGACCGCCAGATTGTCGTGAGCAGGCCCCATCTTACAGGTGCCCACAGGATGAAAAATCGTCGTGCCCAGATCACCGGCTGCGCGCTGCAGCTCGTCTTCAGTAGTGATCTGCGGTCCGGGTTTGAGCTCGCGCGGATTAAAAGGCGCGAGGGCTGGGGCGGCCATGATGTCTCGCGTGAATCGTAAACCTGCCACCGCGACGTCTAGATCCTCCTGGGTGCTGAGATAGTTCGGCGCGATGGCCGGCGCATCGTGAGGATTGGCGGACTTAAGCGATACTGTTCCGCGGCTAGATGGCCGCAAATTACAGACCGACGGAGTAATGGCATTGTACCTGTGCAGTGGTGAGCCGAACTTGTCGAGAGACAAGGGTTGCACATGCCATTCGATGTTGGCCGATGGCTGGGAAGGATCACTCTTGGCGAAGGCACCTAGCTGGGATGGCGGCATGGTGAGGGGGCCGGTTTTTTTTAGGAAGTACTCCAAACCCATCATTGCCATACCCCAAGGTGTTCGAGCGCGCTCGTTGAGCGTGACGGTATTGTCCACCTGATAAATGGTGCGAATTTGCAGATGATCCTGCAGGTTTTGACCAACGCCATCCAAGTTATGCCTAACGGCGATGCTATGAGACTGCAGTTCATTTTGCGGACCAATACCCGATAGCTGCAAAAGCTGGGGTGAAGCGACGGCTCCGGCAGCTAGCAAGACCTCCTTAGCAGCCTGAATCTCGAGACGCTGACCTTTGTGCAAGAGCTTAACGCCTGTGGCTCTTGTCCCGTTAGGATCCTGGCTTAGGCTCAGACTCTCGACGGTGGCTTCAGTCATCACCGTCAGGTTGGGTCGCTGCTGGGCGGCGTCCAGGAATGCGCGGGCAGCGCTCCAGCGTTTGCCGGTGCGCTGGTTCATTTGAAAGTAGGCGTTGCCGAAATTGTCGCCGCGGTTGAATTCATCAATCTTTGGAATTCCGCACTGCTCGGCGGCGTCGCGCCAAACGTCGAGAATTTCCCAGTTGACTCGGCGTTCCTCGACGCGTAACTCGCCACCGCTGCCATGAAAGTCATCGGCACCGTGCTGGTAGTCCTCGGAGCGGCGAAATATGGGTAGCACATCACTCCAGCCCCAGCCGCGGTTGCCCATACTTTCCCAATGGTCGTAGTCAAACTTTTGGCCGCGCATGTAGATCATGGCGTTGATGGAAGAGCAGCCACCAATGACCTTGCCACGAGCGTAGCCGATGCTGCGGCCGTTGAGGCCGGCTTCTGACTCCGTTTCGAAACACCAGTCAGTGCGTGGGTTACCAATGGTGTAGAGATAGCCCACAGGAATGTCGATCCAGAAGTAGTTGTCTTTTTTGCCTGCCTCGAGCAGCAGAACGCTTTTGGATGGATCTTTCGACAGGCGGTTTGCGAGTACACAGCCAGCAGTGCCAGCCCCCACGATGATGTAGTCATAATTGTTCATGGTGGGCCTTGGTTGAAGTATCTGTCGGGGTATCGAGACGAATCAGGCGTCAGCCATTAACTCAAAACGTCTGATGTGCTGATAGCGCCGGGGTGGCCGGATATTGAGTTTAGACCGTACCTGACCAATGGGCTGCCGTAACAGTGCCTCCCAGTCTTGCGCAGGTAGCCATTGCGCTTTTTTACCGTCTCGATATGCGCTCAGAACCGTCCCGGGTACATCCCAGCCGTAGCGCTTGATCATCTGATAGACACCTACAAGCGTGATGAAGGCGATGCCTCGGTTCGGGCTTTGCGCACAGGTAAAGGCAAGTAGGCAGACTTCACCGAGTTCGTCACGACCATAGTTGGTCAGGGTATGCCAAAGATCGTGCATATCTCGCTGTCGGTTAGCGAATAGCAGCAGGTCTGCGTCCAGATTTCGGGTTGAGCGCATGTCTTCACTGGGCTCTACCAACCCATCGGCGCTGATGTTTTCCTTGATCACAAAGTTCAAGTAGTGAGCGGCAAGAGAATGTTGGGGCTGCTCTGCCAGCATTTCACGGTCGCGCAGTGAATCGAGAAGAGACCGTTTCTCGGCAAGGATCTGTTGGCCCGTTGCCGTCGCCCTAAATCTCTGAAAACCCTTTTCAAGTGCGTTGCCTGCGAGGGATTCAATAATGACGAAGACTTCTTCTGTCGCCTCGGGGTTAGCGATCAAACGGCGCATGGCGCTGATAGCCTTACGCCATTGAATCGGAGTTTTTTTCTTTGCTAGGCCAAAGGTTTTGTTCATGCTTAGTTTTGCTGCATTGATAGAGGGTAGAATCCTATGTATTCGCCCCGTGCCGCGCAACAAAGCGTGCCATGGACGCGCAGCAGATTCGGTAAATCGTCTGGACACCGAATGCAAGCCACTGGTCGATTACCAAGAATAAAAAATAGACCAGACAGACGGCAGCCAGTAAGGCCACAGCAAGAGAGACAACCCCAAGAAAAACAACAACAAGAAAAACAACAACAAGTAAGACAACAGCGAGCAAGACAATAGGAGATATGGAGATGATGAAGTTATACGGAGTGCCTGCAGCACCAAACCCCACCAAGGTTATGCTGTACGTAGCAGAGCGCGAGGCGCGGGGTTCGGACTTGAACATCGAACATGTCCGGGTAAATACGCTAAAGGGTGAGCAAAACCAGCCAGAGCATCTGGCCCGTAATGCCTTTGGTGCCGTGCCCACACTGGAGCTGGAAGACGGTCGTTTCATTGTCGAGTCACTTTCTATTATCTACTTTTTGGAAGACCTCTTTCCCGACAATAGGCTACAGAGTGATGATCCGGTGGCACGCGGCCTGGCCAGAGATATGGAGCGCACTATTGAATTGCGCTTTGCCAACAACCTGGGCCGCTATGTGCATGCGGTAAATTCGCCCCTGGGTCTGCCCAAGGATCCCAAGGTGGCTAGTGAAATTGAGGCCAGCATGCCCAAGGCCCTGACCTATATCGAAAATATACTCGGCGACGGTCGCCCCTTACTTGGAGGCGAAGAGGTTTCTGTCGCGGATTGCACGCTGCAGTCAGCCCTGCAGTTTGCTCGATTTGGCAAAGTCGATGTGATCGCCGATTATCCCGGAATTTGTGCCTGGAATGAGCGCTATTGCCAGCGCCCGGCAGCAAAAAGCGTGCTTAAGTTCTAACGAGCCCTAATTTTTTGCGGGCCAATACTGCTCTTTAAGCAGACGCTTATACAGTTTGCCCGTCGGCAGCCTCGGCAGTGCATCGATAAAGTCAACGGAGCGGGGGACTTTGTACCCCGCCAAATTGGCCTTGGCGAAAGCCATTAAGGTGCCGGCGGTTTCCTCGCCAGCCGTGTGCCCCGGGGCCAGTTCCACGACAGCTTTCACCTCTTCACCGAAGTCTTCATTGGGTACACCAAAAACGGCTACATCCTGAACCGCCTCATGCAGTATCAGAGCATCCTCAATTTCCTGAGGATAGATATTCACACCACCTGAGATGATCATGTAGGCCTTGCGGTCGGTGAGATACAAGAACCCTTCTTCATCGACGTAGCCTACATCACCCAAAGAGGTCCAATTGTCGTGGATCGGATGGGTGGCTGCCCGGGTCTTGTCCGGCGCATTGTGATACTCGAAACTGCGCACATTCTGCTCGAAGTAGACCATGCCTTCTTCGCCTGGAGTGAGTTCTTTACCGCTCTCATCGCAGATGCGCAGCACGCTGTTATAGGCACGACCAACAGAGCCGGGATGGGCGAGCCAATCCTGCGGGCCAATAACGCAGGTGCCATTTCGCTCGGTACCGGCGTAGTACTCCCACAGAATGGGCCCCCACCAGCGCATCATTTGCTGTTTGATTTCTTTCGGGCAGGGAGCCGCAGCATGAATGGCGCATGCATGGGTGCTTAGGTCATATTGGCAGCGTATATCCTCGTCGAGCTTCAGCATGCGAATGAACATGGTGGGCACCCATTGCGAATGGGTAATCGAATACTGCTCAATATAGCCAAGGGCTAGCTGCGGATCGAAGCTCTTCATCATCACGACGGTACCGCCAAGCGCCAAGGCACGGGTGCAAAAACCAAACGGTGCAGCGTGGTATAGCGGTGCCGGCGACAGGTAGACGGTGTCAGCATTCATGCCATAGGGGTTGTTTACCTCAACCCCCGGCAACCCTTCGCTGACATGGGCGCCTGATAGGGGCCGCTTGATGCCCTTGGGCCTGCCGGTGGTGCCGGAGCTATAGAGCATGGTATCGCCCGCACGCTCATCTTGAATGGGGCTTTTCGGCTGAGCGCTTATCGCCTGTTCAAAGTCTTCATAGACGCCTGCAAACGCCGAGGTCGCGTCACCCAAAATGTAGCGGTGTTTGCAGTTGGGTATTAGCGCGGCAAGATCCCGGGTCTGGGCTAACTCCGTCGATGCAAAAATCACCTGACTGGTTGAGTCCTCAACGATGTAGGCGGCCTCGTCCGGTGTCAGATAACGGTTGATACAGGTGACATACATCCCAGAACGCATGATTCCCCAGCCGATGCTGAAGTAATCGAGGTTGTTTTCCATAAAGATAGAGACATGGTCTCCTACCTTAAGACCCAGATTCTGCAGGAGTTGGGCGACCTGATTGGATCGCTCATTCAGCATCTTCCAACTGACCTGCATGCCAGAGGCTGCGTCGATTACCGCCGGCGTATCAGGTTTTAATTTGGCCCAGTGTCCTGGATACATGTGCTCCCCAAAATATTCAGCTGTGGCTTGACCTGGCTCTTGGTTAGGCCAGTTTCGCGTTCATCGCCTCAGTTTCGAGCAGGTCGCCCCGCACACTCCTGGCCCCAAGCAAGTAGTGGATACCCGCCCAAAGATTGACTAAGACGGCGACACATAGGGCATACCGAAGCGATTCTGTCCCCATGGTCGGCATGAGGATGTCGCTCAAGATGCCCACAAACCAGGGGCCCAGGCCCATGCCGATCAGGTTGAGAACGAAAAGTAAAATAGCGGAAGCCACTGCGCGCATTCGCAAAGACACGAGGGCTTGAGTCATGGCAAAGGATGGGCCGAGATAGACGCTACCCATAATTGCCACGACGCAAAGGCTTGCGATGGCCGAAGTGATGTCGTTATTCAAATAGGCAACGAGCTGGAAAGGCACCATGATGATGGTAGCGATGCCGGGCACCCAAAAATACCATCGCTTGTCTCCGGTGCGATCCGACAACTTGTCGGATACATAGCCGCCAAAGAATGTACCTATGGCACCAATACCAGCCACCAGTGCTAGGGCCGCACCTAAATCTGTCGACGACATGTTGTGTATGCGAATAAAAAATGGCGCATTCCAGGTGCCGGCGCCGTAGCTGACGAAGGCATGTAAACCAGCGGCGAAGGCGAGATGACGAAACGAAACTTTTGCCCATAGCAGTGAGAGCACTTCGCTTATTTGAGGTGCGTCAGTCCTAGGCGCTGCCCCCGTATTTGCGTCGCCTTGGGCCTGCCTGATATCCGACATGCCCCGCGGCGGCTCTCTCAGGGTAAAGAAAATAACCAGCGCTACAAAAATGCCTGGCAGTCCCACGAGAAAGAAAGTGTTGCGCCAACCGATGGTGTCAGCTCCCCAGCCTCCGACATAGTTGCCGATCATCGTGCCAAACGGAATGCCCAGGGCATATATCGACAGTGCGGTGGCGCGTTTCTCAATGGGAAAGTAGTCGGAAATCAGGGAATGGCTCGGTGGACTCGCGCCGGCTTCGCCGACGCCAACACCTATGCGAGCCATGAGCAGCATCCAAAAATTACTGGCCAAGCCGCAGAGGGCGGTCATCGCACTCCATATCACCATCGAGACCGCCAAAATTTTGACGCGGCTACGCCGGTCGGCCAATGCCGCGATGGGAATGCCTAAAAACGTATAAAAGAGCGCGAATGCTAGACCACCTAGCAGACCAAGTTGGCTGTCGGTCAGAGATAGCTCTAGTTTGATGGGCTCTAGTAAGAGCGAAAGGATGGAGCGATCGACAAAATTAACAATATAACCAACGAACAATATGCCCAAGGCGTAGTTACGGTAGGCCGGACTGAATCTGTTTCGTGATTCTGTGGGTGTCTCTATTTGATTCTCTGCAGACCCTGACAAGTTGCTCCCCTTGAAATAAAACTGCTTCTGACGAAAGAGAGCTATAGCCCATAGCGGCTCGATAGCCACCAGCGCAGAGTCTCACCGACCAGCACTGGAGCATCTTGTTGTACGAAGTGTCCTGCCCCCGGAACCGTCACGATAGTGACATCTTTTTTGCTCCAATCCCAAGTGTTATTCAGCCCGTCAGAGTGCAGGGCTGTATCTTCGAGTCCGTGAAAGATCAGCGCGGGCATGGCCAGCTGGGGCGGTGGTGTCGCCGGTGCTACTGCCGAGTCGATCCCAGAGCGGGGATAGTTTGCCTTGTAGAAATTCAGCATGGCCGCAAAACTGCTGCGTTGAAATGCTGCCTCATAGTGCACCTTGGCTGCTGGGTCTTTGACCCAATTTGCCAGAGTTTGAGCAGTCATCGGGTAACCTCCGAGGATCTCTGGATCATTCGCGCTGCCCTCGATAAAGCGTCTTGCGTAGGCGCTGTTGCGCTGCTGCTCGACGTTGCTAGCCAGCTCTCTGGCCATGCCGTTCGGATGGGGGAGGTTTAAAATGACAAGATTTTCCACCATTTGCGGAAGCGCGAAGGCGACCTGCCAGGCTACCGCGCCTCCCCAGTCGTGTCCGACGATGGTTGCCTTTTTTGCACCTTCCGCACGGATAACTGCAGCAACATCGGTGACAAGATTTGGCATAGCGTAGGCAGCAACACCTTCGGGTTGATCACTCCTGTTGTAGCCGCGTTGATCGATGGCTACCACGGTAAAGCGATCCTTGAGGGCGTTCATCTGTTCGCGCCAGCTATACCAATAATCAGGAAAGCCGTGGATCATGACGACCAAGGGCCCCTGACCGGTTTTTACATAGTGGATGTTGACGCCGTCGTTTTTTGCGTAGTGGTGGCTGACCTCGTTAATCAATGCATCGTCCGCCCGTGCGAGGGCACAAAGCCCAATAAGTACAAATACGAGCGCGCCCTTGGCGATTTTTGCCGTTATTCCCTGAATCATCAAAACTCCCCTCGTTTTAAAGTCGCTAGTTTCGCACCCGCCGGCGCAGGCGATCCAAGCGTTCCTTCCAGTATTGGAACTCCGCAGGGTCCCCGCCGCGGTCTGGATGAAGCTGCTGGCACATGCGCCGTGCTTCGATGATTTCTTCGATGGGCAGCACTAAATCTAAACCCAAGGCCTTAATCTCAGCAGGGCTCAGAGTTTTGACGGGGCTGGCACTTTCCGGTGGGCGATAGAAGCCTCCCCAGCTACCCCGACTCTTTCCACCGTAGGACACCGGTCCGGAAAGCCCTAGTTTCCAAGGGTGGTTTTTGGACGGTTTGCGGGACTTGCCGCGACCTGATTTGCTGTCTGTCATCGACTCAGTCTAATCCGCGGTGGCCTGCGCTCAAGTCATTTCTGACCCGCAATCGATTGCCTGAGTTGCAGGTCGCCTTGGAAGGAGGCATGACCGCGCTATGAATACTCATATGCGGGCGCTAGCCCGCAGGTATGGGCTTCTTGGGTGCGGCTTTCGCCGTCATGGGTTGGCTCGGCGTCAGTCGGGGGCTATCGCCGTTAAGAAGGTCGATCAGGTCGTTGACGATACGCCCGGTTTCTCGAAGCATGGGATCTTCACCGATTTCTTCAATGTCATCGGATACCGCGATTTCTTCGGCGTCTTGCATTTCGCCATCGCCGATGACCACTTCTTGATCCGCCTCTTTGGCTTCTGTGGCAGGGGTAGTGTCGCCATCTAACGCATCTGCCTCGGCTTCCTGCAGCTCTTCGAGTTCGTCGAGGGTCTTCGCAACAACCTTGCCGGTAGCCGCGCGCAGGGTATTTTCCAGCTCAAGACGCCAAGCATCGTCTTGCTGTTTCTCCTCGCGCCGCTTGGATTCATTCAGCGAGAGGAAAGTCCGCTCTGACTTTTCTGCCGCCTTGACCATCAGCGCTCGATAATAATTAAAGTGAGGATCGTTGGCGGTACGAGCCAGATGACCTGCTTGCAGATCCGCAACGTAGGCGCTGAGTTCGCCAAAGGGGGCGTACCGCGCCGCATCAATAACATCCCATGGCATCGCACCGTCCAACGTGCTCTCGCCAATATTTTCCTTATCAAAAAGTGACGGGAAGTCGATATCGGGAATGACGCCCTGGTGCTGGGTGCTCTGTCCTGAGACCCGGTAGAACTTTGCGGCGGTCAATTTAAGCTGCCCTCGGTTGAGGGGAATCATGGTTTGTACGGTGCCCTTACCAAAGGTTTGACCGCCGACGACGAGTGCTCTGCCGTAGTCCTGCATGGCACCGGCAAAAATTTCCGATGCCGATGCCGATAGCCGGTTCACGAGGACGGCCATTGGGCCGCTGTAAATGACGTCATCGTCATCATTGCTGTAGATTGTTGGCCTGCTTCGACTCGCTTTGACTTGAACCGTTGGTCCAGACGGAATGAATAAAGACGTGAGTGTGTCGGCTTCCTGCAGCGATCCGCCGCCATTGTTGCGAAGGTCGACGACTAGACCATCGATCCCTTCTTCTACTAGGCGATCTACCAGCTTGCGCACATCCCTGGTGGTGCTGCGATAATTCGGGTCTCGCTCTTGCTGGCCTTTGAAGTCGAGATAAAACGTAGGTATGTCGATCACGCCAATGCGCCGGGAAGTCTCGCCTTCGTTGACGGTAATCACGCTGGCCTGTGCGGCTTGCTCCTCTAGCTTGATCGTATTGCGCACGATGGTGACGATTTTGGTATCACTGCCTTGGGCTTCGGCATCGCGTACCGCTAAGCGCACGGTTGAATCCTTGGGGCCTCGAATCAGTTCGACAACGTCATCAAGACGCCAACCGACTACATCGATCATGGGGCCAGCGTCGCCCTGACCAACCGCAGAAATGACGTCAGAGGGTTTCAGCGCGCCGGATTTATCCGCAGGCCCAGCCGGGACCAAGCGTAAAATTTTGGTGGCGTCCTCATCGCTTTGCAGCACAGCGCCTATGCCCTCTAATGACAGCGACATATTGATGTTGAAGTTGGTCGACGAGCGCGGCGAAAAATACTGGGTATGTGGGTCAAAGGTCGCAGCGAAAGCGTTGATAAAGGTCTGGAATGCATCTTCGCTGCGATTGCGCAGCGCGATTTTTTGCTGGTTGCGATAGCGCTTCGCCAACGTTTCGCCGATCTCCTCAAGGTCCTTGTCATTGAGTTTCATTCGTAGCACCTGGGACTTAAGACGCCGATTCCAGAGGTCATTTTGGGCTGTTAGATCATTGGGCCAGGGAACGCTCTCGCGTTTGATGCTGATAACCTCATCGGTATTGAATTCTAGGCGTTCAAGGCCTGAATCGATGGCTTGCTGCATGTACTTGGTGCGCTCGATCAGCCGCTGCTGCAAACGATTAAACATGCGGTAGGCGGGCACCAGATCGCCCCTTCGAAGGGCGTTATCAAGCTCATATCGGTAGCCTTCGAACTCCGCGATATCAGACGCTAGGAAATAGTATCTGCCCGGATCCAGCGCCTCGAGGTAGTTATCGAACATGTCGCTAGAGAGCGCATCGTTCACTTTCAGGTCGACATAGTGATTCCGGCGCAGCTGCTGTACCACGATTTGCGCGGTGCGAGAGTGAGTCGAGAGAGGCGCAAGTACTGGTGCTTGAACGTCGGTATCGCTCAGCTCAATGCCAGACGTCTCTGCGTGAGTGCTTGCCGGCCACGATAGAGCAAACGTCAAAGCCAGAGATAACAGGATGCCCCCCGATAAAAAGGTAAGCTCGCGGTAGCGGCGGGATGTGCGTTTTATCGGGCTCGGCACAAAATCTCGGTTCAACATATATAGGTGCTCGTTATTCGGTTGCCAACATCGCCGAAGCACCGTGTGGGCGCAAGAAGCAAAGCTCGGACAAACGTTCCAGGCTTAAGGGTCAAATCCGCAACGTATAAATGTATCGCTGTGTAACGTATCCTTTGAAGGGTGGAAGCGCCGGTCGCTTTGCTGGCGGTGCTCCTGATGAAGCATCGCTTGCCAATACCGGGAAGCCTCCCGTCAGCGCTGAGTCTATCCATCGAGGGACGTGGCGTGAAGAGCCTGAAACTGTTCCAACCCTAAATATATTTCACTCGGAGACTTCGATGAAAAACCCCTTTAATCAATCTTTGGCGCTGATTTTGACATTGCTTGGCGGTGTGATTTTGTCTGGCTGCCAGCAACCGGAGAGCAATATGTCCGAAAAGCCATTTGATGCAACATCTGAGGTGGAGAGTGCAAGTTATCTGATCGGATTCCGTCAGGCGCAGAATATTCAAGCTCAGGGCGGTGATGTGATCGATATGCAGGCCTATGAACTGGGTGCCCGCGACGCCATCGCTGGGAAGGAGTCCCAAGTCCCGGAGGAAAACGAAGAGCAGCTGATGGCCGTGCTTAGCGAGGC
>MDSV01059033.1_pt1 | contig 10752 bp, 9 predicted proteins | sample 810851 | NCBI WGS metagenome assembly MDSV01 (sample SAMN05326640, study PRJNA326480) | marine metagenome | isolation source: seawater | place: Atlantic Ocean: North East | collected 2012 | reverse complement strand
TATATTCAAATTTCTTCTAGAAAAAAAATAGATATTTTTACTTGAATTAATTTTTATGAGTTTAGAATAGTGTTTTTTAGCTATTGAACCATAACCAACAATTAATATTTTTTTATTTAACATCAAGATTTTTTAAAAAATTAATGTATTCGTTATTTGTTCCAATATCTTGCCAATCAGACAAATCTATTGGGAAAACTCCAATTTTTTTATTTGATTTCAACGATTTATTGATTAATTCATTAAAATCTAAATATTGATTTTTTTTAATTAAACTAATTATATTTGGCTCTAAAACATAAAAGCCTACATTAATCATGTGTTCTTGTTGAGGTTTCTCAATAATATTTTTTAAATTTCCTGATAAATTTAACTCACACACACCATAGGGAACTTTAAATTGTTTTTTACACGTAATAATAGTTAGATCATATTTCCCTTTTTTATGAAATTTGATCAAATCGCCATAATCAATATTTAGTAATGTGTCACAATTAGAAACAAAAAAAGTTTTTTTTAATTTATTTTGTAATAATTTTAATGACCCGGCTGTACCTAAAGGTTTATTTTCTTTAACGAAATTTATTATATATTTTAATTTTGTATAACTGAAATATGTTTTAATTAATTCAGACTTAAAATTAATAGTTAAATAAAACTTATTTAAACCATATGCATAAAACTTATCTAATAAATTTTCTATCAAAGTCTTTTTATTAATAGGTATTAATGGTTTTGGAATTATATCAGTTAAAGGTTGAAGCCTTGATCCAATTCCACCAGCCATAATAACAACAGGATAATTAGCTTTTAACTTTTTAATTTTTTTATTTTTGTAAAAATCTGACCTACAGTATATTTCTTTGATATTTTTTTGTTTATCAATAATAGGAATAACTCCTATGAATTCTCCTGATAATATTGTTTTTATTTCTTTTATTGTGTAATTATTTTCATAAAAAAAATATGAATTTTTTTGATAGTATTTTGTAATTTTATTACTTAATTTTTTTCCTTCTATTAAAGCTTTTCGTATATCACCATCACTTATTGTTCCTAAGAATTTTTTATTTTTATCTACTACTACTAAATTTTTCTCACCATTAAGTTTAAGCATTTCCAAAACTTCTTTTATAGTTGATGAATCTTTTAATATTAAATTTTTTAGGTTTTTCATATTTAAATAAGAGTTATGGTAATTTTATAAATGCAAAGTTTTTATTTAACATTTTTAAGATTTCTATAAAATAAAAAATCCTTAGATAACTGATTATTATACCTAACAACCATAGTAAATCTTATATGATTAGAAATATTAACACCACTTTTATGAAAAATGCCACAATAAGTGGCTAAACAATGATTTTTTTTAACATCAACAGACAACGATTTATACTTGTTAAGATATTTTTTTAATACTAATATTTGTTCAGATTTATATTTATCACCTGAATAAAATCTTTTACTACAATTAAATGAACTGAGTTCAGATCCGGGTTTTATAATAAGTGTTCCATTATTTTCATTTGTATCAATTAAGGGTATCCATAAAACAACACCATTTTTTGAGTACGTATTATATTGATCATACGCATTATCTTGGTGCCAACCGTAGCTATTTCTAGAATCATTAGGAAAATCAATTCTAAACTGAATTCCTCTAATTAGTAAATTTATATTTTTTACTTTAAGAAAATCTGTTGCTATTTTATCTAATCTACTGTTGAAAGGTATTTTTTGTAATTCATTAGATACTTGAATACTATCATATATTGATGAAAATATTCTTTTTGAATTCCGTAACTTTTGCATTGATTTTATAAATTTAGGATCTGTCCAAGTTTTTGAATAATTTGAAAAACTTTTAAAAGTTCCAGGTTTATAAAAATTACAAAGGCTAAGTATGTACTTAAATAATTCATTAGAATCATTTTTTTTTATGCAGTCGGGATAAATTTTGTAAGACATTTAGTTATTCAAATAATACAATAATTTATTTAGATTTGAATTTAAATATTTTTCCGTAACAAAACCTCTATCAGAAATCTTTTTCTGAAAGTTTAACTTAAGAATTTCAATGTTTTTAACAATATTATTAATATTTTGTGACTGATCTATATTCATTTTATATACACAATTTAGAATTTTAGAGAGCTTAATGTTATTTTTATAATTTTTTGGATTAAGTACATCTACATCATTTCCAGGTTTAAGTATAATATCTAATGGAGGTTTTGATTTTTGTTTATTTATTTTCCTTGTAAAGAGTACTACTGACTCATGAAAATTTAAAAAATCTAATTTTTTATTACTAATAAGCCTACTATTACCATATATTTTCATATTATTTTGTCTCAAAAACATCATATAATCACTTGAATAGAATAGCTGTCTAATTGGGACAAAACAATCATCTAAGATACCATCTATAAAATCATAATCACTATTTTTTTTTATATATTTTAAAAAATATAGTAAATTTGTTTTTTTTAATAAAAATCTTTGTAAGCTACCTAAAAAAACGACGAAAGATCCTGGTCTATAAAAATAAAACCACATATAACCATTAATTTTTAAACTATTACAGATGTTAGTTATAGATTTATTAATATCTTTTGTGTGCTGAATTATTCCATGTAAATATATAAAATCAAATTTTTTTTTGGGTAATGTATTTTTAGATAAATCAAATTTTTCAGAAGATATTTTATTACTTAATTTTTTCTGTTTTATAATTTTTTTAAATCGATCTATATTATCCTTAGAAATATCATAATGATAAATTTTTTTAGGGTTAAATTGCATTAAAGCTAATGCTTCCCTCCCAGATCCTACATTCATAATAATTTTATTTTGTAAATTATTTTTATTTAATCCCATTTTATTACAATTTTTATATATTTGTTTTTCAATCAGAGAAATATTTTTTTTTAAAAAAAAAGAATTTTTGTTTTTACCAGATTTTGCACCAGATGAATATTTGCCATAAAAATTATTTAAATTTAAATTACTGCTTTTCATTTGTTATTACTTTATCAGGTCCCCATTTTATAATAAAATTTTTATTTGCAATATTTATTGCAGTTTTTTTATCAAACCCTTTAGTTAAATTGATTTTTAAATCATTAATATATTCGTATATTCTAATATTTGATCCACCATCTCTGTATGGGTCTAAAAAATCAAGAAATTGATTAGAATAAATTTCTTCAAATTTTATTTTTTTAGAAGACAAGTAATCAATTTGTTTCCAAATTTGCTCAAGGCTATCAAAAATAAATTCATTTTTTCCATATTCATACATTTTTCCTTCTTTTAAGCTATGATCATTTAAAAACATAGTTGGAGTTTTGCTTAAAATTGACTCTATTCCAGCTGTAGCAGAACTGAAGTTACTATGTATTGCATAATCAGAAATACTAAGAACATTTGCTGGAGGCATAGAATTATTCTCACTGCCCAAAACTATAACTCTATCAGTTTTAAGAGCTTGTTCAAACAGTAATTGGATTTTTTTTAAATGTTTATAAAAATTTTTAATTCTTTTTGGTTTAAATATTATTGCAATTGTAGGATCATTAATCACTTTATTAAGAATATTAGTATGGATTCTTATGTATCTATCAGTTCCAGAAATAAATTTTTCTTCATCAGATGAATTTTCATCAAAATAACTTATTACTTTTGAAACATTTAATTCACTAAATTTTTGTTTAATCTTAATGATATTTTCATTTTTTAATTTAAATCTGTAATCACCAATATAACCAACTATTATATAATTTTTTATATCTGAATGTGATGAGTGCTTAATTTCATAAGTTTTTTTTGAAAAAATAAAAAAAATGTCCGAAATAATATCTGTAACTATTGAATCAAAATGCTGATAAGACATTTGTGTCATAGTAGAAATTCCATTAAATTTTATTAAAGATAAATTTAGCGGTAGGTGCTCCGCTCCCCATATAAAATGAGAGTAATATATTGGACTATTGCTATAAATATTCATAATAGAACTAAATTTATCACTTAATGTTTTAAAAACGCTATATTGTTTTAAAAAAATATAATAATAGCTCAAATTGATCAGGAAATTAATTGTTAGCAGCCTTAGTTTAAATGATCTTACATTTGTAAAAATAATATTAATATGTTTATTTCTTTTGTGTGATGCATGTGAGGTAAATAGATTAATGTTATATCTAATAATAGATTTAATATCATTTAAATAAAAATTTTTATGTATTTTATCTAAATTAAATAATACGCTTTCCTGCAATATTTTAGCATCATGATGAGCAAAAGGTAAATCCGAGTAAGCAGATTTATTATCAATATTCATATTACCCAAGTAATGCAATAATAAATATGGAGAAGATTTAGTTTCTTTTTTAAACTTATTTTTAAAGCTAATATATTTATATATATTTATACAATATATAATTAATATTTTAAATATATTTAACATATAATCACTTCTTATTTTACAATAACTAATATTATAGCCTTTTGATATATCGGAAAAAATATTAAACCAGTATGTGTCAGAAGGAACATAGATGATTTTATTTTTATAATTTAAATATTTTTTATAATCTGATATTAGATAGCTAAAATATACTAATCTTCTAAAATTTTGATTTGATTGAGTTGCCTGACTTATATTTTTTAAAAAGAAAAGTTCAAAATATTTATTATCAAACTTATCTTCAAAAAAACCACTAGTTTGGCAAAACTTTTTAACTTTTTCACTAAATAATGTTAAATCTCTTAATATAAAAACTTCTGCAAACTCACCATTTTTTTTTATTTCATCAAATTTAAAATTCAAAATTTTGATATCTTTAAAAAATATTTTTAAAAAATTAAAATTTTTCTTTTTAATATCACCAATGTATATATTTTTATTTTTTCTAATTAAAGAATATTTTATTGCAATCTTTATAAAAAAGAAAAAATTAAATAAATTTATTTTTTCAAAAAAATACGTTTTCATTAGCTAAAAGTTAATATAATAATTAATATTATATTTAAACATTTTAATGATAATTTTAGGCATATACGATGATCATAATGCTTCTGCAGCATTAATGATAAACGGTGAAATTGTTGAGGCTATAAATGAAGAAAGAATAACTTTTATTAAAAATGATGTTGGGTTTCCTAAAAATGCAGTAAAATATTTATTTAAAAAATATAATATTAATAATGATAATTTAGATTTTGTTGGCGTTTCTTCTTCTAGACCTTCAGCTGAGCAATATAATAGGCTAAGTGCTTATATTGGCATTAAAGATTATAAATATTTTTATAAAAATTATTATAATAAAAAATTTAATAATATAAATATTTTTCAAAAGTTTATAGATAAAAAAAATTACTCATTTGATAAATCTTTATATTATCATGTTAATAAAAAATATAATAATAAATTAAATTATTCTAACATCGCCCATCAAAATACAGTAAGGCAAGTATTTAATGATTTTTATAAAATTTCAAAAAATAAAATACAATTTATTGATCATCATACTTGTCATTTGTCACATGCTTATTTAAGTAAGGTTAAGAAAACTAAAGGGCCGACAATAGGAGTAACTGTTGATGCTTTTGGTGACGGTAGAAATCAAACTGTATGGAAAATTAAAAATAATAACTACCGTCTTTTAGCTGATTCCAACCAATGTGAAATTGCCCGAATATATAGAATGGTTACATTATATTTGGGAATGTTGCCGCTTCAACATGAATATAAAGTAATGGGATTATCACCTTATGCAAAAAAGAATTACTCTAACGAAATAAAAGATTTTTTTAACACTATTATTAAACTTGATGGTATTAAATTTGTTCATAGAAGTAGACCAAAAAATATGTACACACATATTCAAGAAAATTTACAAAACTATAGATTTGATAATATTTCCCGTGGCTTACAAGATTTTGTTGAAGAGAACTTGGTAAATTTATTTAAAAATATTTATCAGAGCACTGGGATTAAGAATTTTGTTTATTCTGGAGGGGTTGCAATGAATGTTAAAGCAAATAAAATATTACACCAAAATAATTTTATTAATGATTTATTTGTACCAGCTGCTCCTGATGATCAAGGCACATCTATAGGAGCTTGCTATGAGATAGCAAGATTGAATAATATAAAAACTACACCGATTAAGAATTATTATCTAGGCTATGATATAAATGATAAAAATTCAAATTATTTAAAATATAGAAAGAAAAATTTTAAATTTAAATCTGAAAAATTAAATACAAATAAAATAGTCAATTTACTAATTAAGGGTGAAATAATAGCTAGAGCTTCTGGAAGAATGGAGTTTGGATCTAGATCTTTAGGTAATCGAAGTTTGCTAGCAAGTCCAAACAAAAATAATGTTGTAAAAAAAATTAATGAATTAATTAAAAATAGAGATTTTTGGATGCCTTTTGCAGGCACAATATGTAGTGAATTAGCTAATTCTTATATCAAGAATCCAAAAAAAATTAATGGAAGTTTTATGACCATAGCTTTTGATACTAAAGAAAATAAATGTAATTTTGCTGCAGCTACTCATCCTTATGACAGTACTATAAGATGTCAGATTTTGAAGAAAGAAGAAAACCATTGGTATTATAATCTATTAATGAGTTTTTATAAAAAAACTAAAATACCTGTTTTATTGAATACAAGCCTAAATGTTCATGGAAAACCAATTGTAATGGATGAAAAAAAAGCACTAGAACTATTTAAAGAAACGCCCTTAAAATATTTAATATTAGGAAATAAGTTATTAACTAAAATTAAGTAAAGTGATATTTTTTTATATTTTTTTTACCTAATTTTTTCTCCAAAATTTTAAATAATATCTTATGATAATACTTTGCATCTAAAATGGTAGGAAGGTTACATTTATTTTTTAAAATCAAATTATCGACTAAAATATTTGAGAGATTACTTTGATAATCATTTTGAATATTAAATGTTTTAGTTATACATTTATTTTTTGTAACTATTTCAAATCTTCCGTTCTCCGTATATCTAATAATTTTTTTATCAGTAATTATTTCTTTTTTTACTTCACATAAACCAATTCCATTATCATAAATAATAAAATTGATATTATTATGAAATTGTATTTTGATCATTCCATACATTTCATAAAAATTTTTTCTTTTAGACTCAAAAGGATCTGATAAAAAAGAGGTTATATTTTTTATTAATAAATTTCTATTTATAGAATTTAAAAACATCAAATAATGCAAAACACAAGATATAAGATTAAATTTTCCTCCAGTAACTAGAAAAGTAAAATTATTTTTTTTATTTATATTTTTACTTATCTCATGTGATGACTTAAATGTTTGATGATTGCAATTTATCCATGCTTTTATCTTTTTAATTTTTAATAAATTTATGCAAGAATTATAATCTTTAGGATCTAAAAATGCTATTTTTTCAATAATCATTTTTTTACATTTTACTTTTTGTAATAAATTATTAATTACAGAAAATCGATTTTTTGCATTATTACATACAAATACAATATCATATGATATGTTTTGATTGAAATTTTTTAATAAATGGATCTTTTTATTTTTTTTATTAAATTTTATATTTAATATATTTTTGATTGCTTTTTTTGAGTTAATTTCATCAATGTCATACAAATATATATTTAAATTTAGTTTTGATTTAACAACTCCTTGAAGATGTCTAAAGCCTATATTTCCACAACCAAATATTAACACATTATAACTTTTTAACATTTTTATCTTATAGCTAAATTAAAATTATTTTTTAATAAAAATTTCCTTACATTAATTAATCCATCACCAATAAAATTAAATAAATGTGATGTTGAAACAGCGTCAACAAAGTCAATATTTAAACCATTTTTAAAATGAACATCTTTTCCTGCACCGCCAGATAAAATTATGGGTTTATTAATATTTTTAAAAAGATTACTATCAAATATATCTAAATCATATCCATTACCTGTGCCATCTTTATCAATAGAATTAATTATAATCTCTCCAATATGTAAATTATTTACATATTTTATATATTCTTCAAATTTTCCTACATTTTTTGAGCCATTTCTAATGAATACTTCGTATTGATTATTAATTTTTTTTACATCAATTGAAGCAATAATACTCTGTGAGCCATAATTTTTAGAGATTTGATTAACAAGTTCAGGTTTTTCGAACAAAGAACTATTTAATACAATTTTATCACCACCTGATTTAAATACACATTCAGCACGATCATAATTATTTATATTTCCTCCAACAGAAATTGGAATAAAACATTTTTTACTAATAAATTTAACATTATCTAAGAATTGATCATAATTAATATTATCTCTTGAAATATTTAAAATAATTATTTCATCTATAGATGTAGTTATTTTATCAAAATTATACTGATTAATTAACCATTCTTTATCACCAAATCTTTGAATAGTAAAATTTCTAGATATAACAAAATAACTTTCATCCATTAGAAGATTAAATATTAATCTTTTTTTTAACATTTTAGTTATTTAAAAAATTTTTTAATAATTTTAATCCATTTGATTGACTTTTTTCTGGATGAAACTGGGTTCCAAATATATTTTGCTTTTCAAAACTTGCAATGAAATCATCACCATAATTAAAATAAGAATAAATTTCATTAGCATTAGTTTCTAATTTTTTCATTCTATAAGAATGAACAAAATAGAAATCAGAATTTTGTTTTATATTATTAAATAACTTACATTTCTTATCATATTTTACAGAATTGAAACCGACATGTGGAATCTTAAAATTAGTAATTTCTTCTTTTCTAAATTTTAAAACTTCATTATTTACTAATCCTAATCCATAAGTCAATTCTTCCTCAGTACTTGACTTACCTAAAAGTTGCATCCCTAAACATATACCTAAAATTTTTGACCCATTAAAAATAGATTTTTTTATTGCTACATCTATCTTTTTTAATTTGATTTTTTCCATTGCTTTTTTAAATGAGCCTACTCCTGGTAGAACTAAATTTTTTGCATTACATATTTCATCAAAATTATCTGTAACTAATGTTTTACAACCTATAAAATTGAATGCATTTTCTATAGAGTATAAATTACCCATATCGTAATTAATTATAGTAACTTTATCACTCACTATTCAACTTCAAATTTTGGTTTCCATCTATTTTTATTATCTTTATAAAACAATTCTTTATTAACCCATTTTTCAAGTATTTGATTAAATTCATCTAATTTCATTTCAAAATATTCTAAGTAAATTTTTTCAAATTGTTCCGGATAAATACCATCATATAGTTTAACTAAAGCCAAGCCTTGATCTCTTTTCATAGATCCTCTTCTAATTTCTATTCCCGCATCCTGAGTTGCTCTTCCAAATCCAAATTTTAAATACATTAAATAAGTATGTAAGTTGTATAAGATTTGATCATTTTGCGCAAAATTTGTAAAGGTTCCTGAATTAGTATCTAGCTCTTCTTCTAATCCACAATGCTCTTTGGCAATTAAATAATTTTTATATGGATCCCAGTTATCAAAATGGGACCAGTGAGTATAAAAAATATTTTTTGAATTAATCTCTGATGGAAATCTAAATTGGTAGAGTTTATTTTGGCCAACTTCATTTTTTATTTTTTCATAAACAATATCGTAACCATTTTCTAAATATATTTTTTTAATATAATCGATATTATGTATTGAATTGTTAATTTCTTGATTTGTACCACCATATTCTAATTCCCCATCTTCCCCATAGACTATCAAATTTATATCAAACGCCTGCGCTACTCTTGTCACTGAAGTATGTATAGAAATTAACCATCCATAATATGGAAATCCTTTATGAATAAACCCTAATTTATTTAACTTCTGCATTATGTTTTTATCAGGACTAACATGAATATGTTCGTATCCAGAATTAATAAAATTTGTAAGGTTTTGATTTCCTATTTTTGTTTCTAAAGCTGGCCTAATTGTAACTGTTAGAGGATTAAAACCTAATTTTTTTTTTATATTATAAGAAACATAAGACCCATCTTTTCCTCCACTAACAGGAATTAAGCAATCATATACTTGGTTTTGCGATTTAGATTTAGTTATAATATTTTTAAAATTTTCTAATTTATTTTCCCAATTAATATTTTTTTTTGATTCAGACCAAACACATGCATTACAACACCCATTTTCATCAAAGGTGATTCTAGGTCTAGTTGAGGCGTTCAAACAATTTTTACACCAAAATATGGAATTTTTATTCAAATTGAAGTCCACCCACCATCAACAACCAAGTTTGCGCCATTCATATAGCTGGATAAGTTAGAGCATAAAAAAATTACACAATTTGCTATCTCTTCAGGATTTGCCATTCTATTTATTGGTACTCTTTTAGAGTAGTTTTTTAAAAATTTAATATTTTGCAACTTATTTTTTTTATTTCGAACACCTCCTGGTGAAATACAATTAATTCTAATATTATATTTTCCGTAATATGAAGCCATTAGTCTAGTGAAGTTAAGCATTCCTCCTTTTATGATTGAATAACACAGATTTTCTTTTAGATTAGTTCCAATATATATGTTGGGATCTTGTCCTACCATTCCATAAATAGAACTAAATAAAACAATACTAGCTTTAAATTTTTTAGTCTTGATATGTTCAACTATTTGTTTAGAAAGCCATGCATTAGATATAAAATTTATATTTAAATTATCTTTGAATGCATTTAGAT
>MDSV01207052.1_pt1 | contig 10753 bp, 9 predicted proteins | sample 810851 | NCBI WGS metagenome assembly MDSV01 (sample SAMN05326640, study PRJNA326480) | marine metagenome | isolation source: seawater | place: Atlantic Ocean: North East | collected 2012 | reverse complement strand
TTAAAAGCAAGAATGGCACTTAGAGATGTCGGAAGAGTTTTGGGTTTATCTTATGGACATGTAGATAAAATATGTAAAATGATACCATTTGATCCCTCTAGACCACTCACTTTACAAGAGTCAATTGATAGGGAACCAAGATTTAAAGACGAGATAAATAATAACAAAAAAGTCAAAAAATTAATTGATCTTTCTCTAAAATTAGAAGGTTTAAACCGTAATACAGCAACCCATGCTGCTGGAGTAGTTATAGCAGGTAATAAATTGGCAGAGCAATTCCCACTGTATGTAGATAAAAATCTAGATTTGATTTTACCCTCAACACAGTATGACATGTATTCATCTGAAAACGCCGGTTTAGTGAAATTTGATATTTTGGGACTCAAAACACTTACGGTTATCAAAAAAACATTAAAAAGATTAGAGTCCAAAAAAATAAAATTAGATATAACAAAAATAAATCTAGAAGATGAAAATGTTTACAAACTTTTATCAACCGGTGAAACTATTGGTTTGTTCCAATTAGAAAGCACAGGCATGAGAGAAACCATTAAACAAATGAAGCCAAATAAATTTGATGATATTATTGCGTTGGTAGCTCTTTATAGGCCTGGTCCAATGAGTAATATACCAATCTATAATGACTGTAAAAACGGTTTAAAAACACCTGACTATATTCACCCAACTTTAGAAAAAATATTAAAAACTACTTACGGTATAATAATATATCAGGAACAAGTTATGCAAATAGCACAAACACTTGCTGGCTTCACAGCTGGAGAAGCAGATATTTTAAGAAGAGCTATGGGAAAAAAGAAAAAAGCTGAATTAGATAAACAAAAAGAAAGATTTATACAAGGTGCAATTAAAAATGGCATTAAAAAGGACGTAGCAAACTTTGTTTTCACAAAAATTGAACCTTTTGCTCAATATGGTTTTAACAAAAGTCATGCTGCTGCATACGCATTAATTGCATATCAAACCGCATACTTAAAAACTTATTTTAAAGAAGATTTTATTGCTGCAACAATGTCAACAGAATTAACAAATACTTCAAAGTTAAGAGAATTTGTAGAAGAATTAAAAAGATTAAAAATTAAAATTGTTAGACCATCAATAAACGAATGTTTTTCAGAGTTTAAAACTGGAACAGATAAAATTTATTATGGGTTAGGTGCGATTAAAAATGTAGGGTTTGAAGCTATTTCAAACATAATTTCAGAAAGAGAAAAAAATGGTAAATTTAAATCTTTAGTTGATTTTATTAACAGAGTTGATGCTAAAGATGTTAATAAACTTCAGTTAGAAGGTTTAGTGAAATCAGGAGCATTTGACGAGTTTGATAAGGATAGAAATAAAATTTTAAAATCTATACCAAAAATTATACAGCAAATAAAAAATGTGAACGATGATAAAATCAGCAACCAGAAAAATTTATTCGAAGATAATTATGATGAAAAAACTGAGTTTGATTATTTTCAAACAGCTCCTTGGACAAATAAAGAATTACTATCCGAGGAATTTAAATCTTTGGGTTTTTATATTTCTGATCATCCTTTAAATGAATATAACGAAATATTTAGTCAGTTAAAAATCACTTCTTACAAAGCCTTTTTAGCAAATAATGATAACGAGGCTCTAGTGGCAGGCACAATTATGTCAATACAAGAAAAAAAAAGTGCAAAAGGTACACCGTTTGCAATAGTAAGATTTAGCGATAACGAGGGTGAATTCGAGTTATTTTTATTTGCAGAGCTTTTGGTAAACAACAGAGATAAAATCAAAGAGTCCGAATCTTTTGTACTAACCCTACAAAAAGATAAATCAATTACAGATATATCTAAAAGAAGAGTTAATTTAAGAAAAATACTTAGCCTAGAAGACATGATTAACAAACCATATTCTAAAGTAACTATTGAATTAAAAGAAAATTACAATATTAATGAAATTAAAAGACTTTTAACTGAAGAAGGCAAAACAGAAATTAAATTAATAATTAATAGCAATAATAAAAAAATTCATTACAACCTTGAAAACACAAGAAAATTTGATTTTAATCAGCTAAAAACCTTAAAAACTAAGGAATACGTTAAAAAAATAACTGTTTAGAAGGTTGATTTTTTATTTTGGTTCTATATATCAATAAATAATTTCGCACACAGTTTTAAGGGCATTGCCCTCCCGGTCCAGAAAATTGGAGTTACTGTGGTGGATTAACCGGAAAAACTATGAACGTACCTAAAGTAGATATTAAACAACTATTAGAAGCAGGTGTGCATCTTGGGCACAAAACCTTAAGATGGAACCCAAAAATGAAACAATACATTTTTGGTGAAAAAAACTCAATTCATATAATAGACTTAACACAAACAGTAGAATTTTTAAAAAATGCTTTAGTAAAAGTACACACAACTATTTCTAGCGGAGGAAAAATACTTATTGTTTCAACAAAAAAACAAGCATCAGAGCAAGTAAGCGATTTAGCAAAAGAAACTAACCAGTTTTTTGTAAACTATAGATGGTTAGGGGGAATGCTAACTAATTGGAATACAATACAAAATTCTATTAAAAGATTAAAAAAGTTACATGAACAACTTTCAAAAGAAAACATTGGTTTTACAAAAAAGGAAATTTTAAAATTTGGCAAAGAAAAAGAAAAACTTCAAAGATCTTTAGGTGGTATTTCGGAAATGAAAAAAACTCCTGATTTAATTTTTATAATTGATACTAATGTTGAATCTTTGGCAGTAGCAGAAGCAAAAAAACTTAAAATTCCAATTATTGCAGTATTAGATACAAATTCAGACCCAACAGGAATAGAATTTCCTATACCTGGTAATGATGATGCACGTAGATCAATAAATCTTTATTGCGAATTGCTTAAAAACACAATTAAAGATGCAGAAAAATCTATAAAAATTCCTGAAAATAATGAGAAAAAAAAATCAGAAAAAAAATCTGACAAGAAAAAAAAATAATCTCTTTTTAAAAAATGTCAAATAAAGACCTACTAGATAATATTAAAAAACTCAGGGAATTGACAGGAGTTGGGTTTAAAGATTGTAAATCTGCTTTAGATGAAACTAAAGGTGATTTAGAAAAATCTATCGAATTTTTGAGAAAAAAAGGTATTGCAAAAGCCTCGAAAAAAATGAACAGAACTGCATCCGAAGGTTTGGTTTTGGTAAAAGAATTAAATAATCAGATTTCCGTAATTGAGATAAATAGCGAAACTGACTTTGTTGCAAAAAATAAAGATTTTATTTCTTTTTGTAAAGAATTGTCTGATATCAATTTTACAGTATTAGGAAACTTAGAAAGATTAAATGCAACAAAAATGAAGAACGACATACTAGTCAAAGACAATTTAGTATCTTTAATTGCAAAAATTGGAGAAAAAATAACAATAAGAAGAGCTAAATTTTTTGATAATAAAAATAGTATGAATTTTAGCTATGTTCACTCGGCTATAGAAAAAAATATTGGAAAAATTATATCTATAGTTAAGTTAGAAGGTCTTGAAGAGGGAAAAAATAAAGATGTAGGCACAAAAATTGCGATGCATATCGCGGCTTCCAGTCCATTAGCAATTGATAAAGAGGGAATAAAAAAAGAAATTATAGATAAAGAGCTAGAAATAATAAAAGCCGAAATAACTAATTCTGGAAAGCCTCCTGAAATGGCAGATAAAATTTCTAAAGGCAAAATTGCTAAGTTTATTAATGACAATACGCTTCTTAATCAAATTTGGATAATGGATCCTAAAAAAAAGGTATCTGATATACTTAAAGAGTGTAAAATAGACAAAGACATAAAGGTAATCGATTTTGTAAGATATAAAGTTGGAGAAGGCGTTTAATGAGCTCAGAATTTAACGAAAAAAACTATTCATCTAAAATGGAAAAAAGTATTAATTCTTTAAAAAAAGACTTATCTACACTTAGAACGGGTAGAGCTAATCCAAATATGCTTGATACAATTAAAGTAGATGTTTATGGACAATTAATGCCTATAGAACAACTTGGAACAGTAAGTGTTCCAGAAGCAAGAATGATATCAATTCAAGTATGGGATAAATCAAATGTTGTTTTAATAGACTCCGCGATTCAAAAATCTGAACTTGGAATTAACCCTCAAGTAGATGGACAAATAATTCGACTAAGAGTCCCTGATTTAACCGAAGAAAGAAGAAAAGATTTGATTAAGATTTTAAAGAACATGGGAGAAAAAGGAAAAGTATCAATAAGAAATATTAGGAGAGAAGCTAACGAAAATTTAAAAAAAAGTCTTAAGGAAAAAACTATTTCTGAGGATGAAAATAAAAATTTTGAAAAAATCATACAAAAATTAACAGATTCAAATATAGAAATTATAGATAAAATCTTGTCTGAGAAAGAAAAAGAGATTTTACAAATATGAATAAACTCAGCCACGTTGCCTTCATTATGGATGGTAATGGAAGGTGGGGTATTAAAAAAAAAAGGGGAAGAAATTACGGCCATTTAAATGGCGTTAAAACAGTAAAAAAAGTCGTTGAAACTTCTGTTAAATTAAAGGTACCAATAATAACTTTCTACGTTTTTTCCACTGAAAATTGGAAAAGACCAAAATCAGAAATCAATTTTTTATTCAGTTTAATAATGAGCTATTTTAAAAAAGAATTAGAAAATGTTGTAAGAAACAAGATTAAGATTAATATAGTTGGCAAATTAAATAATCTACCAAAAAAAATTCAACGCGTATTAAAAGATGCTGTAAGACATACCAAGGATAATAGAAAAATTATTGTTAATTTAGCTGTTAATTATGGTTCAAGAGAAGAAATTTTAAATGCAGTAAAAAAAATAACCAAAAAAACAGAAAAAAATTTAGAAAAATATCTTTATACAAAAGAATTGCCAAATCCAGATATTTTAATTCGAACAGGTGGTTATAAAAGGCTTAGTAATTTTATGCTATGGCAACTAGCGTATACAGAGCTTTATTTTTTAGATAAATTATGGCCTGATTTTAGTGAAAAAGATTACAAAAAAATTATAAAAGATTATAAAAAAGTTCGAAGAAATTTTGGATCAATTTAAGGTAAATGATGAACACTAGTTTAAAAAAAAGGTTTTTTACATCGATCACATTATTAATTCTACTGTTCTTAATGTTTATAGATAATCTAGTTTTAGGTTATATGTTAATTCTTTTAGGAGTATTTTCATTTTTAGAATTTGTCAGAATCAATAAGCTTGCCTTCAATAAGAAAAAAATCTTACAATTTTCAATAAATATTATCTTTTTATCTTATGTTTTTTTATTTTGCTCTTTTTTTTTAGCATCTTCGTACTATGCCCACCTTAAGTTTATTTTATTCTTGATTTTAATTACTTGTATATTTTCTGATATAGGCGGCTATGTATTTGGAAAAATTTTAAAAGGACCAAAGTTAACTAAAATAAGTCCAAGAAAAACTATAGCAGGTGCTATAGGTTCATTAGTGTTTTCAGTGATATTAATTGCAATAATATTTTATTTTGTGACGAAAAAAATTGATATTTTCATTTTGTTTGTAGGATTAATGACTTCAATTGGATGTCAATTTGGAGATTTATTTATCTCTTTAATGAAAAGAAAAGCTTCATTAAAAAATACTGGTAATCTTTTGCCTGGACATGGTGGAATACTTGACAGAGTTGATGGAATTTTATTGGGATTACCTGTTGGCTTTGTTACTTTGATATTAATAAGTTAAAATGAAAAAAACTATTTCCATATTAGGATCAACTGGCTCTGTAGGCATTAGTTCATTTGAAATTTTTGACAAAAAAAAAAAATTATTTAAGTTTAATGTTTTGGCTGCTGATAAAAATTTAAAATTGATTTGTAAACAAATTGATAGATATAAACCAGAAATATTTATAATAAATAATAGAAGCGTTTTTAAAAAAGTTAAAAAAAAATATCAAAAAAAAAAGATTAAAATTATTCATAATAGTGAAGTAGATGAGTATAATTTTAAGAGATCAGACATAACAATTGCAGCAATACCAGGTGTAGCTGGTTTAAAACCTACAATAAAATTATTAAAGAAAAGCAAAAAAATTCTTATCGCTAATAAAGAGTCAATAATATGTGGTTGGAATTTAATTAAAAGCGAGGCGTCAAAGAATAATACTAAAATTATTCCAATAGACTCAGAACATTTTTCTATAATGAAATTACTAGAAAATCAAAAAATTAAGGATATAAAAAAAATTTACCTTACAGCTTCAGGTGGTCCATTTTTAAAATTTACAGATTCTCAATTAAGACATGTTAAACCACATCAAGCTTTAAAACATCCTAAATGGAAAATGGGAAAAAAAATTTCAATAGACTCTGCTACGTTAATGAACAAATTATTAGAATTTGTTGAGGCGCAAAAACTTTTTTCAATTGCAGAAAACAAAATAAAGATAGTTATTCATCCCGAGTCATTAGTACATGCTGTAATTGAATTGAAAAATGGTATTTATAAATTTATATATCACAAAACTACAATGATCATCCCTTTAGCTAATGCAATTTTTAATGATGACTTAGAAATAACAAAATTTTTAAAACCTAAATTGAACAACGATAAGAAAATTTTTTTTAAAAACTTAAATTTTCAAGAAGTAAATGAAAAAAAATTTCCAATAATTAAATTAAAATCACGAATTAATGAGTACAATTCTACGCCAATTATTATAAATGCTATTAACGAAATATTAGTTGATCAATTTTTAAAGAAAAAAATAGCCTTTAATTCATTTTATAAGTTAATATTGCTTGTCTTAAAAGATAGAAATTATAGGAAATATGCTATAAGAGTACCTAAAAATGTTAATCAGGTACTTTTAATTGACCATTGGACTAGAAAAACTACTTATGAGAAAATTAGAAAATGATATTAAAAATTAAAAAGGGAATTTTTTTCATAGCGTTGATAATATTTTGGGTTTCATCGGTAAATTCAGAAATTGTAAAATCCGTCGATATAACTGGAAATAAAAGAGTAAGTGATGAAACTATTAAAATTTACGGTGAAATCAAAATAAATAAAGATTATAGTGCTAAAGAAATAAATCAAATTCTTAATAACTTATATTCTACAAATTTTTTTAAAGATGTTAAAATCGTTCTTAGAAACGGTGTTTTAAAAATTGAATTAGATGAATACCCTGTTATCAACGAACTAATAATTCTAGGGGAACCTAAAGAAAGATTTATAGAGGAAATAAAAAAAATACTTATTTCTAAATCTAATAATTCTTTTATTCAAAGTAATTTATCAAAAGATATAGAGACACTTAAACAAATATATTCAGTACAAGGTTATAATTTTGCTAAAATCGAAACAAAAATAAGAGAAATTGACAAAAAAAAATTTGATTTAATATTTGAAATTGACCGAGGTAATATTTCTAAAATTTCTAAAATTTCTTTTATAGGCGATAAGAAGATTAGAGAAAAAAGATTAAGGGATGTAATTGCCTCAGAAGAAGATAAGTTTTGGAAATTTATTTCTAAAAATACTCGGTACAATAGTGAATTAGTAAACTTAGATTTAAGATTATTAAATAATTATTATAAATCTATGGGGTATTACAATGCAAAAATCAATTCTAATACTGCTGAAATTAAATCGAGCGGAGATATAAATTTAATTTACTCAATAGATGCAGGAAAAAGATATTTTATTAAAAAAATCACAATTAATGCTGACTCTGTATTTGATGCAAATATATTCTTTCCTCTAAATAAGAAGTTTAATAAATTAGCTGGTGAATATTATTCACCTTTTAAAGTAAAAAAATTATTAGAAAGCATCGATGAAATTATTGACTCAAATAATTTACAATTTGTTGAGCATAATGTTGAAGAAATATTAGGTCCCGATTCCGTTACAATTAAATTTAATATTTTTGAAGGCAAAAAAACTTTAGTTGAAAGAATAAATATTTTAGGAAATAATGTAACCAATGAATCAGTTATACGTGGCGAGTTATTAATCGACGAAGGCGATCCTTTTACAAATTTAAATTTAGAAAAATCTATCGCAAAAATTAAAGCTAGGAAAATATTTAAAAGTGTCAAACCTAACATTAAAGATGGTACTGAACCAAACCTAAAAATTATAGATATAAGTGTAGAAGAACAGCCAACAGGAGAAATAAGCGCAGGTGCCGGAATTGGAACTAGTGGTGGAAACTTTGTAATAGATATTTCTGAAAATAATTGGCTAGGCCAAGGTAAAAAAATAGGATTTAATCTAGACTTAAGTGACAAATCTTTAAAAGGTGCAATTGATTATTTTGATCCAAATTATAATTTTTTGGGTAACTCATTAAAATATTCTATATTTAGTAATAGTAATGATAATCCAGACCAGGGTTACGAAAATACACTTATAGGAGCTAGTATTGGAACTTCGTTTGAACAATACAAAGATATTTTCGCCACATTAGGAATTTCAGGAACTTATGACGATTTAAGAACTGACGATAGCGCATCAGCTTCATTAAAAAAACAAAGTGGAGAATTTTCTGAGCTTTCAGGTAACTATGGTTTTACATATGACAAAAGAAATAGAGCGTTTATGCCAACAGATGGATCGATATTTTCTTTTTCACAAACATTGCCAGTGTATGCAGACAGATCATCGATATCTAATACAATTTCAACAAGCACTTACAAATCAATAACAGATGATGTTATTGGAGCAGCAAAATTTTATGTAACAGCAGTAAATGGAATAGGATCAGATGATGTTAGGTTAAGTAAAAGAAAATACCTAAATACAAGAAGACTAAGAGGATTTGAAAGTGGAAAAGTAGGTCCTTTAGATGGAACAGATCATGTTGGAGGAAACTACGCTGCCTCAATAAATCTTGAAGCAAATCTACCAAATTTTTTACCTGAGTCGACACAAACTGATGTTGGTTTATTTTTAGATTTTGGAAATGTGTGGGGTGTTGATTATGACAGCAGCATTGACAATAGTAACAAGATAAGATCTTCAACGGGTTTAGCTGCAAGTTGGATCTCACCACTTGGGCCAATGACATTCATATTTTCTCAAAATATTTCCAAGGCTTCTACAGATAAAACTGAAAGTTTTAACTTTAATTTAGGCACGACTTTTTAAAAATGAAATCTTTAAAAAATTTTATTCTAATCATATTTCTTTTCTTAAATTTTAGTCAAATTTCATATTCAGAGGTCCCTTTTTTCTTAGATTTTAAATATATTTTAAATAACAGTGATGCTGGAAAAAAAGCACAAGACCAATTAAAAAAAAAGTTAGAAAATGGTATAAAAAATATTAATACTAAACAAAAAAAATTACAAGAAGAAGAGAAGAAAATAATTCAACAAAAAAAAATTATAAGTCCTGAAGATTATAAAAAAAAAGTAACGGAGTTAAGAGAAAAAGTTAATAACCTAGCGAAGGAAAGAGATACTTTGCTTACAAGTGTTGCTTCTCAAAGATCTAACGCACGAAAAGAGCTTTTAAAGAATTTAAATCCAATTATTGCAGATTATATGAAAGAGAAGAAAATTAGAATGATTGTTGACAAAAAAAGTATCTTACTTGCAGATGAAAAGCTAGATGTTACTAAAGATATTATAAAAATATTAAATAGTAAGCTTAAAAGTATTAAATTAAATTAATAGATAAATGAAATCGGTTATTTTTTTTAAAAAAAAAAAATAAATTCAATATCTCAATTATTTCCAAAATTAAGATTTAAAAATAATTATAAGATTAATGAGGTTAAATCTTTAGATAAATCAGAAAAAGATGATTTAACATTTTTTGATAGCATCAAATATAAAGATATGGCTGTTAAAACGAAAGCCTCATTTTGCTTAACTACTAAAAAACTTGCTAAATTTTTACCTAAGTCTACTCAGTGTATTATTGTTGAAAAGGTATTATTTGAATTAGCAAAGGTTTTAGATAAGTTATATATTGATGCTAATGTAGATTATCCAGATCTAACTCTTAAACTAATTAATAAAAAAAAGATAAAAAGTGTAAAATTTGGTAATAATGTTTTAATAGGAAAAAATGTTAAAATCGGTAAAAATAGTGTAATTGGAAATAATACAATTGTTGAACACGATTCTATTATTGGAGACAATTGTGTGATTGGTTCACAAGTAATAATTAAAAACTCAATTTTAGGAAATAATGTTATGATACAAGATGGATGCAAAATAGGCTGTAAAGGTTTTGGATTTATTCCTTTAAAAGAACAAAACTTTAAATTTCCTCACATTGGTAGAGTTATAATTCATGACAATGTTGAAGTAGCATCTGGCTGCACTATTGACAGAGGCTCTGTTGACGATACAGAAATTGGAAAAAATACTTATCTAGACAACCAAGTGCATGTTGCTCATAATGTCAAAATTGGTAAAAATTGTATGATCGCAGGACAAGTGGGCTTTGCTGGAAGCACAAACATCGGAAATAATGTTTCTATTGGAGGACAAGCTGGAATTTCTGGTCATTTAAAAATAGGAAATAATGTTAAAATTGGTGGAGGTAGTGGAGTTATTAAAGACATAGAAGACAACCAAATAGTTATGGGTTATCCAGCGATACCTTTCAAAGACTTTTTAAAAAATTGGAAAAAATAATGAGTGAAACAGAAATAGATAAAAAAAAGATAGAAAGTTTATTGCCTCACAGAGAACCAATGCTCTTAATAGATAAATTGACTAAAATTGTTCC
>MDSV01192567.1_pt1 | contig 10753 bp, 13 predicted proteins | sample 810851 | NCBI WGS metagenome assembly MDSV01 (sample SAMN05326640, study PRJNA326480) | marine metagenome | isolation source: seawater | place: Atlantic Ocean: North East | collected 2012 | reverse complement strand
CTTTTTCAAAAAGAACAGACCTGTCATACACTTGTCATACACTTTTTTCAGAATCAATCTATACTTGACTCATAGAGGATAGGAATGGATTCGAATCCCTTACCTACCTAGTTTCCTATCATACGATATGGATGCTGTTTAGATATAAAAATATGATAGTATGACATATGGATTTAAATATAGATTTAAATAATAAGAATAATAACAAAGATGTTAAATTATCAGTTGATTTTTTGGTGCCTTTTACTAATACTTTAGTTAACCTCCTTTCTAAGGCAAATTTGTCCTCTTGGGAATTTAAACGAGAACTAAATAATATTAAAATAACAAATATCGTTGATAAAGATATTCAGATTGAGTCAAACTCAGTAGTCTTTAATTTTAAAGTCTATATTCTTTATAGTGGAACAAGGAATTTTATCTTGAAGATAGAAGGAAGATCTGAATTTACTGGTTTTTGTATAATGGTTACAAATAAAGGTATGGCCGTAAATGATGATGTGGCTATTAATTCGCTCCCCTTAGCGAAAGATTTAAAAAAACAGTTCCTTATGAATTATAAAAGTCCTTACTTATTAACAGAAACATATTTAACCTTTTTAAATAGCGATTAGTATATTGGATTCTAATTTCATGTATATTTCTATTAACAAAACCGTAAAAATATGATCCGGATATATTTCAAAAGAAGCATATCTGAAATATTAGAAACCACGGTTAATGAAGGTGATACGCTACTGGATGCTGCGCGTAAACTAAATATTCCTGAAATTACTGCAGATTGTAAGGGAAACTGCGCTTGTGGGACCTGCCATATTCATTTATCAGATCAGTGGGCTGAAACTATAGAGCCAATTTATTCTGCATCTTTAGAGCCATACTTATTAGAGAAATCAAAACAATATCATCCAAAGCTCAGCAGGCTTTCTTGTCAGATTGAAATTAAGAATGAGTATGATGGTTTAATTGTTTCATTATTAGATGCTAAAATATGAAAAATGAAATGTTAAAAAAAATAACAAAATGAGTGATTCATTAAATCAAGATTTTTCAAAACGTATAGTTATTAATTCCAATGATGAAAAATGGCATAGCTCACCATCTGATGGTGTTAACCGTATTTATTTGGAAAGAGATAATATGGGTGAATATTCTAAAGCATCATCCATAGTTCAGTTTAAACCTAACAGTCAATTTGAGGCTCATGATCATAAGGATGGAGAGGAGATCTATGTTTTAGATGGAGTATTTTCTGATCAGTTTGGAGACTATCCTGCTGGCACCTATCTTCGAAATCCAGACAATACTTCACATATTCCTTTTAGTAAAGAAGGTTGTAAAATATTTGTAAAATTGAGACAGTTCCAGAATAATGATTCCGTAAGAGTGATAAAAGATACAAATAATTTACCATGGCTGCAGGGTCTAGTTTCTGGCCTCGAAGTGATGCCTCTGCATGAATATAAATCTGAGCATTCCGCACTAGTTAAGTGGCAACCAAATACTGTTTTCAATACTCATAAACATTGGGGTGGAGAAGAGATATTAGTGATTGATGGCATTTTTTATGATGAGCATGGCTCATACCCAAAAGGTTCTTGGATTAGAAGCCCACATTTAAGTAGTCATAAGCCATTTACGAAAACCGAGGGCGCACTAATATTTGTTAAAACAGGTCATTTAGCTTAAATTATTAAATGGTCAAATATTATTCATTAAGTTACAATGATTTATGAATAATGATGTCCTAGCATTAAAGTATAGACCTAAATTTTTTAGTGAAGTTACTGGACAGGACCTTGTTATAGAAACTTTATCTAATTCAATAGAACTAGATAAAATACATAATGCATACTTGTTCTCTGGCACCCGAGGTATGGGTAAAACAACTATTGCGAGACTATTTGCAAAATCTTTATTATGTCACACTGGTGTGACTGCAAAGCCTTGTGGAAATTGTTCTGCATGCACTGAAATTGATAACAGCAATCATTTGGATTTGATTGAAATTGATGCAGCCTCCAGAACTAAAGTAGAAGATACCAGAACATTAATGGAAAATGTTCAATATTCACCGTCATCATCTAGATTTAAAGTTTACTTAATTGATGAGGTACATATGCTTTCTACGAAAAGCTTCAATGCTTTGTTAAAAACAATCGAAGAACCGCCAGCACATGTCAAATTTCTAATGGCTACCACTGAACCTGAAAAACTTCCTGATACAATACTCTCAAGATGTTTACATTTTAAGCTCGCCTCAGCAACTAATTCTGTGATTATTAAACATTTAGAAAATATACTATCTAAAGAAAATGTTAAATATGATTCAAGCTCTCTTGAGGTTATAGCTGAAAATGCTAACGGTAGTATACGTGATAGTTTAAGTATAGCCGAACAATGTATATCGTTTTGTAATGGAAATTTAGAAATAACTAAAGTAAATATTTTTTTAGGAGAGGTTGATTCTTTTTTAATTAAGGAAATTATAATTAGTATTTCTAAAAATGATCCTTTAAATCTTATAGAACTAATAGAAAAACTCAATATAAATTCTAATTTTGAAAAAGTAACTGATAATATAATTAATATATTATTTAAACTTTCTTTGCGTTTAATCAATAAAGATTTATTAGATAGAGAAGATATAAATTACGATTTTTATGAATCTATATTTACTAACTTTTCATTGGAGGATCTTCAGCTTTATTATCAGATTGCAATATCATCTAAAAAAGATTTTAAATATGCGTCGTCTAAAAAAGATCATTTTTCCATGATCATGTTAAGAATGATTGTATTTTCCAATAGAAATGATTCGAGTCAGGAAGATATCAATGAAGCTTCTATTGCCATATCTAGTAATAATGATGATATGCAAGAAAACTCTCAACCTATTGTAAAAAACCTTAATAGTTCAAATAATTATGATGATGAAAGCAAGGAATGGAATGAGTCTATAAAAGAATTATCTTTGAGTGGACTTACATTACATTTAGCGAGACATTCTCTCCTTAAAGGAATTTATAGTAATGAGCCAACATTAATCATCAATAAAGAGAAAAAAGATATTTATCCAAAGACATGTGTCAATGATTTGCTTACTAAGATTAAAGATCATTTTCAAATACAAAATGAAATAAAAACTGATTATAAAAGTGACATGGTAACTCCCATTGTTATGGAAGCAATGAATAATGAGTCTGAGTTAAATGAGAGATATAACAAGGTTAAAGATGATCCTGATATTAATAAATTACAAAAAATATTTGGTGCAAATATAAATAAAGAGTCAATAAAAAAAATTATAGAATAACATAGGAGAAACATATGGGACTTATGGATAAAATGAAACAGGCAAAGGATATGTATGGAAATATGAAGAAGATTCAGGAAGAGGTTGACAAAATTGAAGTCACAGGTTTTTCTACCAACAATCAGATAAGCGTTACTGTGAAAGGCAATCATAGGATTGCTGATATAAAGATTGATGATTCAATGAGTGCCGCTGATTTAAAAATGATCGAGAAACACGCTCTAGATGCTTGTAATGACGCTCTTTCTAAAGTAGACAAGGAAATTAAATCTAAAATGGGCAGTATGATGAACATGCCCGGTGGTTTTAAGCTACCATTCTAGAAAATGAAATTATCTAAAAATTTAATAGATTTGATTGAAGCGTTAACTATCTTGCCCGGCATAGGTAAAAAATCTGCGCAAAGAATGGCATATAAATTATTAAGGTCTAGCAAAGCTAAGACAGAAAATTTGGCAACCAAATTACTCAATTCTACAACGGAAATATCTACATGCCCAATATGTGGTATATACCTCGATAAAGAAGACGCAATTCTCCAAAACCAAACCGATGAACATTTATGTATTGGTGATAATAGAGATATATCTAAAATATGCGTTACTGAATCACCAGCAGATGTTTACATAATAGAAAATTCAACCGACTACAAAGGAGATTATTTTGCTTTATCAGGAAATATTTCGCCATTAGATGGAAGAGGTCCTATGGAGATAGGGATGAATAAACTACAGCTGAGACTGGAGAAAGGAAATATAAAAGAGTTAATACTTGCTACAAGTACGACTATAGAGGGAGAGGCAACCGCTCACTATGTACAACAACTTGCTTTAAAATTTAATATTAAAGTATCAAGAATAGCTTTTGGTATCCCACTTAATGGTGAACTTGATTATTTAGATAGTGATACTATTTCTCACGCATTTAATGAAAGAAAAGAGCTTTAGAATTATATTCGTACCGAATTATCAATCTTTGCTGCACAAATAAAGTCATTTTCAGACAAACCGTCAATTGCATAAGTATAATATGTAACTGTGAGTGTACTATATGCAAACATTACTTCAGGATGATGATCTTCTCTATGAGATATCCAGGCAACTAAATTTACCATTGCTATGACCTCATAATGATTTTTAAATTTAAAACTCTTTGAAATCTTTTTGCTATCGTTTGATAATTTCCATCCCTTGCTTAGTTTTTCAATCATTAAAAGAGCTTGTTTTTTATCAATAGAATCTATACCACCTTCACAAGGCAAACATTTTTTTTTAGATAAATCTGATTCAGTAGTCATATTATAATAGTAAATTATTTATTCTCTCAAATACAGTCGGATGACTATTATATATACGAGAATATATTGGGCTAGTCTTTAATAATGTCAAATTTTCTTTATAAAGTTTCTTCAATGAAGATATTAAGTCTTTCTTATCACTAAATTCTTTAGCATAATTATCTGCTTCAAATTCATTTTTTCTTGAAAATGAAGAAAATATAGGATTTAAAAAAAATATTATACAAGGCAGGAAAAAACTAAAAAATATCACTATTTCGCCAGTTGAATGGGGGTTAATACCCAATTGAAAAAATAAAGTATCAAGGAGCGTAATTTGGTATATTAGATAAAACCCAAGCAAGCTTAGTAAAAAACTCATTACCATTGATTTGGCTATATGTTTTTTCTTATAATGTCCAATTTCATGCGCTAGAACTGACTGTATTTCTTTAGGCGTTAACATGGATAACAGGGTATCAAAAAATACTATTCTTTTGCTTTTATAGAATCCTGTAAAATATGCATTTGAATGAGTTGATCTCTTTGAACCATCCATAACATAAACATCAGAAATATTAAAATTTGTTTTTTTTGCTAATTTATTTATCACATTTAAAATAGTACCATCTGATAGTTTTTCAAAAGTATTAAACATAGGAGCAATTATTGTTGGAAATGCATATAAGATTACGATATTAAAAATTATATAGACTATCCAAATATAGAACCACCATAATCCTGGATGGTTATTGAAGAATATATCAAGCATGCTAAATAGTATAGAAACAATAACTATGCTTAAAATTAGTGATATAATCATGTCTTTAATAAATAATTTTAAACTATTTTTATTAAATCCATATTTTTCTTCAATATGAAAAGTTTTGTATAGCGAAAATGGAAAATTTATTAGTGTCATAAAAATAACAAATGAGATTATGGTAAAAAGGTTTTCATCTAAATTAAAAATATTCATATAACTAATAATTTCTTTAAAGCTAGATATACCTTCAAAGTAAATAAAATATATTATCAGTGATCCATTTATAACCATACTTGCAATAGATAAGACTAGTTTATCAATATTATATAAATTAGATTTTTTAAAGAATTCGGCATCAATTGAAAAATTATCTAGCTCTTCTTTAGATGCTTTGGCTTTTTTTATATACTGTATTTGATGAATATCTAATATTATCTTTAAGAAGATATATGTGCCTATAGTAAATATAATAAAGAAATCAATCATAATACTTAATTTTACATTGTAATATAAATATACTACTCTATGACGATGAAAGATAAAAGCAACTTAATATGGATAGATCTTGAAATGACAGGTCTTGATACTCAGCGAGATTATATTATAGAAATTGCTAGCATTGTTACTGACAAAAATTTAAACATTCTTGCGGAAGGACCAAACCTTATAATACATCAGCCAGATGAAATTATGAGTAATATGGATGATTGGAATACTAAACAACATGGAAGAAGCGGTTTAATAGATAAAGTTAAGGAAAGCACAATAAATGAAACAACAGCTGAAGAAGAGACGATTAAGTTTCTAGAACCATATATCCTCAAAGGTCAATCACCATTGTGTGGAAATACGATATGCCAAGATAGACGTTTTCTGGCGAGATGTATGCCTGAGTTGGAGGAGTTTTGTCATTATAGGAACTTGGATGTTTCCTCTATTAGAGAGCTTGGAAAAAGATGGTATTTTGAAGATATTGATAATTTTCAAAAAAGTTCCAACCATAGAGCCCTAGATGATATAAGAGATTCAATAGAAGAGCTTAGATATTACAGAAAAACAATCTTTAAACTTTAAACTTCACAAGTTTTAAATGATATTCATTTTTCCTACCCTTTATGGAAGTATCTTTCTTGAAATTCTTAGTTGATTCAGGATAATCTATAGAATAATGCAATCCACGACTTTCTTTACGCGATAATGCAGATTCAATAATTAGTTTTGAAACATGGATAATATTTCTAAGTTCAAGTAAGTCAGAGCTTATATTATGTTTATAATAGTGCTCGTTTACCTCTTTTTCTATAAGACTAATTTTTTCTTGAGCAATATCTAATCTTTTATCGGATCTAACTATGCCGACATAATTCCACATTATTTTTCTAAGCTCTCCCCAATTATGACTTATAACAAATCTCTCATTAGACTCTGTTACTAAGCTATCATCCCATTTTGGTAATTCCTTATCTTTAATTTTAGAGAGAGAATCATGAGATTGATTAATTTTTTTTGAACACTCTTTGCTCATTACTAGACACTCTAAAAGAGAATTACTAGCCAATCTATTTGCTCCATGAAATCCTGTATGTGCTGATTCACCGATAACGTATAAATGATCAATTTCAGTTTTACCAGAAACAGATGTTTTTACACCACCACAAGTGTAATGTGAAGCTGGGATGACAGGTATCCATTCTTTAGTAATATCAATATTTACACTTAAACATTTTTCATATATTGTTGGAAATCTTTTCTTAATGAACGCAGAGGATTTATGACTAATATCTAAATAAACATTACTATATCCATTTGTTTTCATTTCATTATCAATTGCTCTTGCGATTATATCTCGCGATGCTAATTCTTTTCTTTTATCATACTTCTCCATAAATCTAATATTATCTGGGGTAAAAAGTCTCCCACCTTCTCCTCGGAGTGACTCTGATATCAAGAAAGACTTTATGTCAGGGTGAAATAAGCATGTTGGATGGAATTGAATAAATTCCATGTTAGATATAGTGCAACCAGCCCTCCATGCAGCAGCAATTCCATCACCTGTAGATGTATTGGGATTAGAGGTAAATTGATAAATTTTACTTGCCCCGCCAGTAGCTAGCACTATATTTTTAGATTTAATTGCCTTTACTTTATTTATATCTTTTTGAAAAATATATGCTCCAATACATTTATTTAAATTTCTATTATCATCTTTTTCTAAAATTAGATCTATGATCTGACATTCTTCAATTAATGTAATATTATTTTTTTGCTTCACTTTTTTATATAATGTGCTGTGTATTTTTGCACCAGTTTCATCTTTGATATAAGCTACACGCCTTTCGCTATGAGCTCCTTCTAAAGTTAGATCAATTTTATTTTCTTTATCAGTTGTAAATTTGACTCCATTTTTTATGAGCCAATCAATACATAATGGACCATTATGAATGATCTCAGCAGCAATTTTTTCAGATACGATGCCTTTGCCGTTTTTTATGGTGTCCTGAATATGTTTATCAAAAGAATCAGATTTTGATAGTACTGAAGCTACTCCACCCTGAGCCCAAGCAGTAGAACAATCATTAATCTTGCCCTTTGTAATCATGGTAACTTGGATATCATCAGAGAGCATTAATTCTGTACTTAATCCAGCTATCCCAGAACCAACTATTAAAACATCTGTGTTTTTTGTAATGCTCATATATAATAAAATAACATTTATATATTATTTTGTAAAAAAGCATTAGATTTAAAAGGCAGAATTATGATTGACGATGATAAAGAAATTATTGAAGAAATCATTAATGGTAAGATAAATAAATACGAATATATTATTAAAAAATATCAACTTCGTATTATTAACTTATGCTTCAAGTACACTAAAAATTATTCTGACGCTGAAGATGTAGCCCAGGAGTCTTTTTTAAAGGCATATAATTCATTGGATAAATTTCGATTTGAGAGTAAATTCTATTCATGGTTACATAGGATTTCAATCAATTGCTCATTAAACTATATAAATTCAAAAGAAAAATTAAGAGAAAAGGAAACTATTTCAGAAAATTCTGGTCTAACAAGTAAAGATGGAGAATTAATAGATAGAATGGCTGACATAAATCAAATAAGTGCTGAAACTCCATATAATTGCTATAATCTTGAAGATTTGGCTATAAATATAGAGACTGCATACAATAACCTTCCAGATGACCTGAAATTAGTTATCAAATTAAGAGATATTGATGATATGACCTATGATAGTATTGCAAAAGAGACTAATTTACCTATTGGAACAGTCAGATCGAAACTTCATAGAGCTAGAGAAATTTTAACTAAAACAATAGAAAAAGAAATTGAAGATGCGTGATTATAAGATAAAAACAGAACTTAAGAGTATATTGAAGGCAATTCTAAAAAAAGAGTATCCGAGATATCTAAGTAAAGACTTCTCGTCTCAAATAATGGATAAGATTAATAAAAAACCGATAAGAGTTAATTTCTTTTCTCATACACTTCGCGTTGCAAGCGCTGTTCTATTTGCTTTCGCAACCTTGTTCGTAATGGAAAGCTTTATCATGGAAAAAGTCAAATATTCAAAAACTACGATTAATCATGAGATTATTACCCCAACAAGAAATGTTACAGATCAGGTCGATGATTGCGATAAAGTGAATGACAATATCAAATCATCTGATAGACTTGTATGTAAATGAAAATAAATACTTTTTTAAAACCACTTATTTTTAGCAGTTTAATCTCAGGATTTCTAATTGCAGTGCCTAGCCCAGTACTGTTGGCTAATGATTCTTACCCTAACTTTACTACTGTTGTAGAAAAGAATATTCCAGCTGTAGTTATTGTTCATGCAAAGAAAAAGGCACAGAAAAATTCAAATAGATTAAATAATATGCCAGATATGCCAGAGGAATTTAAACCATTTTTTGATAAATTTTTTGATGAAAACCAGCAAGGCAACAATTTAGCAAGGCCAACTCCCGCTTTTGGTTCAGGTTTTATTTTATCTAAAGATGGTTATATTATGACTAACCATCATGTTATTAATAATTCTGACGAAATTAAGATTACGTTAAGCGATCAAACACAACTCAAAGCAACTTTAATAGGTACAGATGAAAGAAGCGATCTTGCTTTACTAAAGGTAGATGGGAAAGATTTGCCGGTTGTTTCAATAGGTACTTCTGAAAACCTCAAGATAGGTGAATGGGTCTTGGCTATAGGTTCACCTTTCGGCTTTGATCATACTGTGACAGCAGGAATAGTAAGCGGTAAAAAAAGAAACTTACCTAATGAAAGTTATGTCCCATATATTCAAACAGATGTTGCTATTAATCCTGGAAACTCAGGGGGGCCTTTATTTAATCTCAATGGAGAAGTTGTCGGAGTTAATGCGCAGATTTATACCAGGTCAGGGGGGTTTATGGGGGTATCATTTGCTATACCAGCAGAAACACTTAGCAATGTATATAAACAATTAAAAGAAGAAGGGAAGGTTAAAAGAGGATGGCTCGGTGTCTTCATTCAAGAGGTGGACCAAGATCTAGCAGAAAGTTTTGGTTTGAAAAAAGCAGAAGGTGCTGTTGTTGCAAAAATTTTAACTAACAGCCCTGCCGAAAAATCTGGGCTTAAACAAGGAGATATTATTCTTAAATTTAGTGACCAAAAAATTATTAAATCTAAAGATTTACCTTTGGTTGTAGGATCAGCCGCGGTCGGATCACAAGTAAATATGCAAATTCTTAGAAATAAGAAAATACTCAATAAAATAATAGTAATTGAAGAACTTCCTGAAGAGGACAAGATTGTCAAGATGACGGAGAAAAAAATTGAAGAAATTAAGGTATCAGGCATTACTGTCAGTGATATAAATGAAGATCTTAAGAAGAAACTAAATATTTATGGTGGTGTTAAAGTTGACAAGATCTCAAGCCAGCAACTAAATAGTTCGAAGATCCAGGTCAATGATATTATCACTCATATTAACAACACACCGATTTATAATAGTTCAGATTTTGTTAACAATGTTCAACAACTAGCGAATGACTCATTAGCAAATTTATTAGTTTATAGAAACTTAAATCCGGTTTACCTAGCAATAAAAATTTCTAAATGATTGATGTTTATCATTTGTTCGCTATTATATAGAGGACATGAAAAACATCAGAAATATCTCTATAATTGCCCATATTGATCATGGGAAATCCACATTAGCGGATAGACTGATAGAAAAGTATGGTTTGTTAGCATCACGTGAGATGCAAGATCAGATATTAGACTCTATGGATCTAGAAAGAGAGCGCGGCATAACCATTAAGGCTCAGACTGTTTCATTAACATACAAGTATGATAATCAACCATACAAGATCAATATTATAGACACACCTGG
>MDSV01185303.1_pt1 | contig 10753 bp, 8 predicted proteins | sample 810851 | NCBI WGS metagenome assembly MDSV01 (sample SAMN05326640, study PRJNA326480) | marine metagenome | isolation source: seawater | place: Atlantic Ocean: North East | collected 2012 | reverse complement strand
TTTAGATGTGAAATTACCATAGGTTTTAATTCTTCCCATGAAGCTTCTTTAGTTTTTTTTACAGATAAAAAATTTTTTGAGAGTAATACTAATTCTACGCCACCAAAGTTTAATATTTCTTTAATGAATGTATTTGTTATTTCATTTTTTTTGCTCTTATGAAACTCTTCAGTTCCTACTGCTGAAATTACGTTTTCAGATAAGAATTTAAGTGAGTCAGGATTTGGGGTAGTTTCAGTCTGTATCATGAAGTTCTTATATTATATCAGGCCAACTTTTTCACGTATATTCTTAAGGTTTTCCTCAGCAATATCATTAGCTTTTTCACTACCTTTTTTTAAAATTTTTTTTAAATGTGATCTATCGTTAAGTAGTTTTTTAATTTCTTCACTCACTGGAGCTATCTCTTCAATTAATACCTCAGCTAATTTTGTTTTTAAAAATGAATATTCTTTACCACTCATTTCAGAAATAGTCTTTTTTAAATCAGTTTTTGATAATTCTGAGTAAATGGTTAATAAATTTAATGCCTCTGGTTTTTTTTCTAAAAGTTTTATGTCATCAGGAATAGGTTCTGAATCTGATTTTGCTTTTTTAATTTTCTTGTTAATTTCATCAGCGCTATCTTTTAAATTAATCCTTGAATAATCAGACTCTTCCGATTTGCTCATTTTTTTAGTTCCATCTCTTAAACTCATTACTCTAGATATACTTTTTGAAATTAAAGGCTCTGGTAATGGAAAAAAATCTTTACAATTAAAATCATTGTTAAATTTTTGGGCAATATCTCTTGAGAGTTCTAAATGTTGTTTTTGATCTTCCCCAACAGGAACATGCGTTGCTTTATAAAGAAGAATATCAGCTGCCATCAAGTTTGGATAAATGTATAAACCTACACTAGCTTTCTCTCTATCTGATCCCGCTTTATCTTTAAATTGTGTCATTCTGTTTAACCATCCAATTCTTGAAACACAATTAAGTATCCAAGCTAATTCTGCATGCCCTGATACTGAAGATTGATTAAATATTATACTTTTATCAGGATTAAGACCAGTTGCTAAAAAACTTGCTGTCGTTTCTAGAACATTATCATGAAGTTCATTTGGTTTTTGAAAAACAGTAATAGCATGAAGATCCACTACACAATAAATACAATCCATTTCATTCTGTAATGATACAAAATTTCTAAGTGCACCAAGATAATTACCTAAATGCAAATTTCCAGTTGGCTGAACACCTGAAAATGCTAATTTTTTTTTACTCATTAATTAGTTTTATATTTTTTTAAATTCAAAATTCCCAAACAGTAACAAGATAGCAAATAAATAAAACCAACAAAACTTATTATTGATATTAAATAAACTGCCTTATAGTTATTCATATAGCTCAAACTATTAGAAAAAGCTTCTAAAGTAAAAATAAGGATAAATGACATTACCAAGGTTGAAATCATTATTTTGCATGAGTTTTTTATTAGCTCTATTTTCATAAGTAAGTAACTTTTTTGCTTTAATAAATATAGATAAGCAAAAACACCTAGCCATGTGGACACACTAGTTGCGATAGGAATTATTAAAAAACCTACCCTTGAAAAAAGAGATACGCTTATTAGAACATTTGTTACAACAATAAATAAAGAAATATAAAAAGGTATTTTTGTATTATCTCTTGCAAAAAAGAAATTAGACAAAACTTTAATAAGCGCAAATGCTGGTACACCATATCCAAAATATTTTAGTGCAGCTGCTGTCATCAGTGTATCCTCCTTAGAAAATGAACCATATCCGAATAGACCGCTTATTATCTCCTCCGAAGCTATAACTAAACCGCAACTCGCAGGTATTGAAAATAATAATGAAAGTTCAAATGAATTATTTTGAATCTTAGAAACTTTATTAATATTTTTAGACTTAAAGGCTTTTGATAGTATGGGTAATGAAACTGTGCCAACAGCTATACCGGCAATAGCTAGATTAATCTGATAAACTCGATCTGCATAATATAAATAAGAAACAGCACCAGCCTGGAAAGAAGCAATAATAGTTCCAATCAGAATATTAATTTGTGTGACACCTGATGACAAAATACTCGGTAATAGTTTTTTAAAAAAGATTTTTACCTTTTTTGTAATTTTAAAATTTAATGAAAAATAAGGTTTATAATATTTTAATGATACATAACTTAAAAAGATTAATTGTAATATCCCAGCAAAAGTTACTCCATACGATAGTTGTTTTGCATAATCTAAATTATAATAAAAGGAAATGATAAGGCTGCTAATTAAAACTATATTCAAAATTATTGGTGCGGCGGCAGCTGCTGCAAACTTATTATTGGTATTTAAAATACCTGAAAAGAAAGATGATAAGCTTACAAAAAGTAAAAATGGAAATGTAATTCTTGTTAATTCTACTGCGATTTCAAACTTTAACCCACTGTCAATGAATCCTGGCGCAATTATATAGACTAGGTAAGGAGTAAAAATTTCTACTAATGTTACTAAAAATAATAATATTAATATTAAAAGACTAAAAATATCGTCAGCAAATTTTTTTCCATGTTTTTTGTTTGATAGTTTTGCCGTTGTATAGCTTGGGATAAATGCTGCGTTAAACGTGCCCTCTGCGAATAATCTTCTGAAAGTATTAGGTAATCTAAATGCAACGAAAAAAGCGTCAGCATAAATAGAAGCTCCCAAAAAAAACGCTATCAAAATGTCTCTCAGATATCCTAAAATCCTACTGATAAGTGTAAAAAAACTAAATAATGTAGCCGAAGAAAGTAAGTTCATAAATTATCTAAATTAAGCCATAAATTTTTAGTGAATTATCATTTTTTATATTACATACTCATTTACTTAAATGCCAAAAAAAACAGAAATTGATCATTATTCAGATAAAGAAGCTCTTGATTTTCATATAAAAGGAAAGTCGGGCAAAATTGAGATTGGATCATCAAAGCCTTTAACAACAAAAAGAGATCTATCATTAGCTTACTCACCGGGTGTTGCTGCTCCAGTTAAAGAAATTGCAAAAAATCCTGATCTTGCATACGATTATACAAGTAAAGGTAATCTTGTAGCGGTGATCAGTAATGGTAGCGCAATTTTAGGATTAGGAAACTTAGGCTCACTTGCATCTAAACCGGTAATGGAAGGAAAATCAGTTTTATTCAAACGCTTTGCTGATATAGATTCTATTGATATTGAAATTGATAATAAAGATGTAAATTCAATTATTGAAACTATAAAAAATATTAGTGGAACATTCGGTGGTATTAATCTTGAAGATATAGCTGCCCCAGATTGTTTTATAATAGAACAAAAACTAAAAGAAACTTTAGATATACCAGTTTTTCACGATGATCAGCATGGAACTGCGATCATTACTACAGCAGCTTTAATAAACGCTTTAGATATTTCAAAGAAAAAAATTTCAGAAGTAAAAGTAGTTGTTAATGGGGCTGGAGCATCTGCTCAAGCTTGCGCAAATCTTTTTAAAAGTTCTGGTGTAAAAAGTGAAAATATTATCATGTGTGATAGCAAAGGTGTGATTTACAAAGGAAGAAAAAATATCGACCAGTTCAAATCTGCACATGCAGTTGAAACAAAATTAAGAACTTTAAGCGAGGCAATGAAAAATGCAGATGTTTTTTTAGGTTTATCTGCGAAAGATGTTGTTACAAAGGATATGGTTAAATCAATGGCAAAGAGTCCAATTATTTTTGCTTGCGCAAATCCAGATCCTGAAATTAAACCAGAATTAATTGAAGAAGTAAGAGATGACGCAATCATAGCAACAGGACGATCTGATTATCCAAATCAAGTAAATAACCTAATTGGTTTTCCTTATATTTTTAGAGGGGCTTTAGATGTAAGAGCTAAGGCAATTAACGAAGAAATGAAAGTTGCTGCAGCTAATGCTATAGCCTTGTTAGCAAGAGAAAATGTTCCAGATGAAGTTGTAGCTGCCTATGGAGGTGATAGACCAAGATATGGAAAAAATTATATTATCCCCTCAACTTTTGATCCAAGATTAATTAGTGTAATACCTGCTGCTGTTGCGGAGGCTGCGATGAAAAGTGATTCTGCACGAAAAAAAATCGATGATCTGCAGCTCTATAAAGATCAACTAGCTAACCGGTTAGATCCCTCAATGTCGATAATGCAAGGTATTAATGCAAAAATTAGAAAAAATCCAAAAAGAGTTATTTTTGCAGAGGGTGAAGATGAAAATATGCTTAAGGCTGCAATTGAATTTGGACGAAATAAACTTGGAATACCAATACTTATTGGTGCTGAAAATAGAGTTAAAGAACAGCTAAAAAAAATTGGGTTGGATGAAAATTATAAAATAGAAATCGTAAATTCTACCGACAAAAAAAAGAGAGAGAAATATGTTAAGCACCTTTATAAAAAGCTTCAAAGAGAAGGTCAGCTAGAAAGAGATGTTGATCGTCTTGTAAGAAACGAGAGAATTGCTTGGGGATCTTCGATGATTGCATGTAAAGATGCTGATGCCATGGTAACTGGAAATATTAGGCATTACGCTGCCTCTATTGAAAAATTAAAAAAAGTTGTAGATGCAAGACCGGGTGAGGAAATTTTTGGCATGACAATGATTGTTTCTAAAGGAAAAACAATTTTAATAGCAGATACAAATGTAACAGAATTGCCTTCTGCGGAAAGATTGGTAAATATTTCTAAGTCATGTGTACGTATTGCGCGTTTGTTTGGTTTTGAACCCAAAGTAGCTTTTTTATCTCATTCAACTTTTGGGAAACCTATATCTAGAAATACAAGGCACGTCAGAGAAGCAATCGAAAAATTAAAAAAAGAAAAAGTTGATTTTGATTTTGATGGAGAAATGCAGCCTGATGTAGCTTTAAATCCTATTTATAAAGAAATTTATCCATTTTCTAAAATTGTGGGTAATGCAAATATTTTAATCATGCCTGCACTCCATAGCGCTGCTATTTCTACTAAATTAATGAAAGTTTTTGGTGGAGGAAAAAATATTGGCCCTTTATTAATTGGTTTAGGTCAACCAATTGAAGTAGCCCCCCTTAGAGCGTCAACTTCAGAAATTTTAAATTTAGCTTCAATTGCAGCTTATTCCTCTGATGTTATAGATTATTCTAATTAAAATTTTGTTCTGCTTAATTCAGTTGCCAGATAAATTGATGGTATAACTTCTTTTACATCATAAATTTTATTTGCTTCATTAATTACTTCCTTTTTTTCTTCATCGTCCATTGCTATACCAAATATATAAATATTTTTGTTAACAGTTTCTAAAGTGTAATTTCTTGCTTTTGTTTTTTTATTTAAAATTAATGCAGTTCTTAATTGGCTCGTTATTAATATATCTTTCGCTGTACTTTTAAAATTTGTTTGGCCTTTAATTGTAATAGCATTTTTTACAGATCTTACGCCATTTGTTTCCCAGGCCATTTTTGTGATCTTGATTTTTTCTTCAGGTTCATCAACTTTTCCAGAAAGAAAAATTTGACCATCTAACACTTCAGTTTGTATAGCTAAGAAATATTTTTTATCAGCTAAAGCTAATCTTGCTGAAATATTTTTTTGCATAATGGCGTCATCTATTTGCATTCCTATAGTTCTCGGGTCAAAAGTTATATTAACACCTGCCCCAAACTGTGTTGGCGTTGAGCAAGCAAATAATGAGATTAGTAAAACAAGGCTAATTTTTTTCATTTTTAATTTTTAAACATAAATCATAAGCTTTTTTTCTATTTATTTTTTCTGTTTCTAAAATTAAATCAACAGTATCTTTTAAACTATATTTTTTTAGATATTTTTTTGCTTTATTAACAATTTTTTCTTCATTAAACTTTCTTATATTACTATTTTGATTTGAAATTATTACAGTAAGTTCACCTTTAAAAGAGTTGTTCGTCGTCTTAAGATTATCAATATCCTCTCTGTAAAATTCTTCATGAATTTTTGTAATTTCTTTAGCAATAATTATTTTTCTTCCGGAAAAATATTTTTTAAAACTGTTAAGATAAAAATTTATTTTTTTTGAGGGAACAAAAAATACTTGTGTGAAATTATTATTTGAAAGTGAGTCAAGGACTTTTTCTAACTCATTAATGGTTTTTGGTAAAAACCCATAAAATAAAAACTGATCATTAAAGCCAGATACACTCATTGCAGTTGTTATCGATGATGCACCAGGTATTGGTGTTACTTTTATACTGTTTATCAAACATTCATTTACTAATAATTTGCCTGGATCTGATAGTAAGGGTGTCCCAGCATCTGAAATTAGAGACAAAATTTTGCCGTCATTAAAATATTTAATTATAGATGCTATTTGTTTTTTCTCATTAAACTTATGATAAGGGACCAATTTTTTTTTAATTTTATAATGATTTAATAATTTAATAGATTGCCTTGTGTCTTCACAAAGAATTATGTCTGATTTTTTTAAAACCTCCAGAGCTCTTAATGTAATATCTTCAAGGTTTCCAATAGGTGTTGAAACAATATATAAGTTGTTTGAGGTAACTTGCATAATGAAAAAAAAAATATTTACTACATTTTTTTTAATAATCTTTAATTTTAACTTATATGCTGATGAAGACAATAAATCTATTAGAATAGGCTTGTTGGCACCTTTAACCGGCACTTATAGTGAACTTGGTAATTCTTTACTATATTCCCTGCAGCTTGCTCTTGAGGAAATAAATGATGAAAGTGTGATAATAGTCCCAAGAGACTCTGGTTTTAATGAAAAAGAAAAACTTAATAAAGCAATTAACGAAATTAAATCAAATAATGTTAAAGTTATAATTGGACCAATTACAAATGAGGATTTTGAAATTGCAGAAAAACATAATGATTTAGTTTTTGTTTCTCCATCCAATATTAATTCGAATTTTTCGAATAATATAATTAGCATTGGTATTAGCTTAGAGTCTCAATTATTAGCTTTACTTAATTTTATTAAAAAACAAAAAAAAAATAAAACAGTTATTATGTATCCTGAAAATCAATATTTAAATTTAGTTGAAAAAGAATTAAAAAATTTTAATCTAACAGATATTAAGACATTCACTTATAGCCCAAATCCAGAAGTTCTTACAGGTCAAATTGAAAAATTAACGAACTACACTCAAAGAAAAAGAAATTTAGAATTAAGAAAAAAAATGTTTGAAGATAAAGAAGATGAGGAGTCCGTAAAAGAATTAGAACGACTAGAGCAACTTTACACTTTAGGTAATGTAAATTTTGACTCAGTTATAATAATTGATTTTGGAAATAGTCTTAAAAGTGTATTAACATCGCTTATTTATACAGATGTTAATCAAGAAAACGTTTTATTTACAACTGTTAACCAATGGTTTGATGAGAGTATATTTTTTGAAAATACTATTAAAGATCTATATTACCCATCTGTCGATTTTAAAGAGTTTAACAAATATAATAAAAAATATTTTAGAAAATTTAATAGTTATCCAAATGAAATTACTATCTTAACTTATGATGCCTTGGGTCTTATTTATTATACCTGGAAAAAAAATGGAATGATTAAATCTATAAATGATTTTTATTTTAAAAATAAAATTAAAGGTAAAATAGGCACGTTTAGTTTTAAAAACGAAAAAGTAATACAAGAATTAGATATATATAAAACTGGAAATAAAAAATTTATCAAATTTTAATTTTTTTTATAAGTGATTTATAAGCTAAATACCTATGATCCATTTGTATCTTTTTCATCTTAGACATTTGACCAAATGTAATTTCTTTACCCTCGGGTATAAAAATAGGATCATATCCAAATCCCTTTTTCCCTTTAATTTTATTTGAAATAGTTCCTTTTAAATTTCCTTGTACTGTTGTTATTTTTCCATTCTCTGCTTTGTAGGAAAGACTACAAACAAAGGTGGCACTTCTGTTCTTTTTATTTTCTAAATTTTTTAGAATAAATTTCATTGCTTTTAAAAAACCTCCATGTTTTTTTGCTAGTCTCGCAGAAAAAATGCCTGGACGGTTATTTAAAGCTTTTATGCAAAGTCCTGAGTCATCTGAAATGACCCTGTAATCAACAAACTTAGAGAAAAATTTTACTTTTAATTTTGCGTTTGACTTGAATGATTTTCCTGTTTCTTTTGGGCTTTTAATTCGAAGTTTTAGAGGAGAAATTTTCTTGTATTTTTTTGGCAATAAATACGCAATTTCTTTGAATTTCCCTTTATTATGAGTACCTACTAAAATTTTTTTCATATTAAACCTAGTAATTTTAAAACAACTTATTATATAGCAAAATAAATGAGTGAAAAAAAAGATAAAAAAAATTTAGATCAAAACAAGTCAGATGCAAATAAAAATGAGGCTGAAAACGTGGGTGAAAATCAAAAAACCCCTACAGAAGAAAAAACTACTGAAGAAAAGCTAAAAGAGACTGAGGAAAAACTTTTAAGATCACTCGCCGAAATCGAAAATCAAAGACGAAGATTTGAAAAAGAGATTAAAGACGCATTTGAGTTTGGTTCTTTTAATTTTGCAAAAGAAAATTTAGCAGCCCTAGACAATCTTCAAAGAGCTAAAGAAGCAATCAAAAATGATGAGAAGCTTAAAAGCAGCAAAGATCTAGATAAGTTTTTAGAAAATATTAATATTATTGAGAAAGATTTAATTTCAATATTTGAGAGAAATAGAATTAAAAAGATTGATACAAAAGATAAAAAATTTGACCCAAATTTTCACCAAGCAATGTCTGAAATCGAAGACGATAAAGCTGAACCAGGATCAATAATTCAAGAAATTCAAGCAGGTTATATGTTAGGTGAGAGATTACTAAGGCCTACATTAGTAAGTGTAGCAAAGAAAAAAGACAAAAAAGACGAAGAAAATAAGGATAAAAAAGAGCCAAAATAGACTTGTAGATGAGAAAAAAACACCCATATAGCAAACTGAATAGGAACAATTTATGAGCAAAGTTATAGGTATAGATTTAGGAACTACTAATTCATGTGTAGCTATAATGGATGGTAAGCAAGCTAAAGTATTAGAAAATACTGAAGGTGCTAGAACAACCCCGTCTGTGGTAGCTTTTCTTGAAAATGATGAAAGATTAGTTGGTCAACCTGCAAAAAGACAAGCGGTTACAAACGCAGGCGATACTGTATTTGCTGCAAAAAGATTAATTGGGAGAAAATTTGATGGTCCCTCAGTTCAAAAAGATATTTCGAAAGTACCCTACAAAATTGTTAAATCCGAAAACGGTGATGCATGGGTAGAAGGTAAAGGAAAAAAATATTCACCAGCTCAAATTTCTGCATTTGTTTTACAAAAAATGAAAGAAACAGCTGAAAAATATTTAGGACAAGCAGTTGCAAAAGCTGTGATTACTGTTCCTGCTTACTTTAATGACTCACAAAGACAAGCTACTAAAGATGCAGGAAAGATAGCAGGCCTTGAAGTTTTGAGGATTATTAATGAACCAACAGCAGCGTCATTGGCTTATGGCCTAGATAAAAAAGGTGGAAAAAAAATTGCTGTTTATGATTTAGGTGGTGGTACTTTTGATATTTCAATCTTAGAGATAGGTGACGGTGTATTTGAAGTAAAATCAACTAATGGTGATACTTTCTTAGGTGGTGAAGACTTTGATGATGCAATAGTGGAATACCTTGCATCAGAATTTAAAAAAGATAATGGTATTGATTTAAAAACAGACAAACTTGCTCTTCAAAGATTGAAAGAAGCCGCTGAAAAGGCAAAAATTGAGCTTTCCTCTGCTGCACAAACTGAAATTAATCTACCTTTTATTACAGCAGATAAATCCGGTCCTAAACATTTAAATTTAAAATTCACTAGAGCAAAATTAGAAGCTCTTGTACAGAACTTAGTAGATAGGACTTTAGAGCCTTGCAAAACTGCTTTGAAAGACTCTGGTTTCTCTGCAGCTGAAATAAATGAAGTAGTTCTTGTAGGTGGAATGACAAGAATGCCAAAAATTATTGAAACAGTAAAAAACTTTTTTGGAAAAGAACCAAATAAAAGCGTAAACCCTGATGAAGTAGTTGCAATGGGTGCTGCTATACAGGGTGGTGTTTTACAAGGAGATGTAAAAGATGTGTTACTTTTAGATGTAACACCTCTTTCTTTAGGTATTGAAACACTAGGAGGTGTATCTACAAAATTAATTGAAAAAAACACAACTATCCCAACTAAGAAAAGTCAAGTTTTCTCAACTGCCGAGGACAACCAGCCTGCAGTATCAATAAGAGTCTTACAAGGTGAAAGAGAAATGGCTGCAGATAACAAAATATTAGGTAACTTTGAGTTAGTGGGAATACCTCCAGCACCAAGAGGAACTCCTCAAATCGAAGTTACATTTGATATTGATGCTAATGGAATAGTAAATGTTTCAGCAAAAGATAAAGGCACAGGAAAAGAACAAAAAATACAAATTCAAGCTTCAGGTGGATTATCTGAGGAAGAGATTAATAAAATGGTTAAAGATGCTGAAGCCAACAAAGAAGCAGATAAGAAAAAGAGAGAGTCTGTTGACGCTAGAAATCAAGCAGATAGTCTTGTTTTTTCTACAGAGAAAAGTTTAAAAGAACACGGTGATAAAATCTCAGCTGAAGAGAAGAAGGCAATAGAAAGCGGTATTGCTGATCTTAAAAAATCTTTAGAAGGAACCGATGCAGAAGATATTAAGAAAAAAACACAAAGTTTAATTCAAGTTTCAATGAAACTAGGTGAGGCAGTTTA
>MDSV01141057.1_pt1 | contig 10753 bp, 6 predicted proteins | sample 810851 | NCBI WGS metagenome assembly MDSV01 (sample SAMN05326640, study PRJNA326480) | marine metagenome | isolation source: seawater | place: Atlantic Ocean: North East | collected 2012 | reverse complement strand
CCAATTTTAAAGCAATTTTTAATCGGGGATTGTAAAACAACGACCTTAAACGGCATCATTGTTAATGGTCGTGCAAGTAGGTCACTCTCTGAGGCGACTTTATGCACCACAGACCCAATTAGGGAAACACTTTGGCAAAATAATGCTCAATGGGAAGCATTACCCCCGAAGACAGCCTTGTATAGATCCTGGGGCGATGCGGGCGGTTATATTCTCTTATGCGCTGGTTTTACGGATATCATGTGTGACCCTATGATGGAAATATGGGACTGCGCAGCGATCATTCCTTGTCTTGAAGGAGCGGGCATTCACTTTACTGGATGGAATGGTGGGGACGCTTTTGATGAGCGTAGTATCATTGCAGCAAAAGCCTCTTTGCACCAAGAGGTAATGGATAGCTTATACCCAAAGAATTAATCTAGAAGAAGCACAAAGTGAAGCTGAGCAAAATGTTTAAATCACTCAAAAAAATATTCAGCGCAGCCTACCGCTATAATTCACTCGATCTGTTCCCCTTCATAGGAACATTGAGAACATACCGCTTAGCATTTTTAAAAGACGATATTAAGAGCGGGATCAATGTCGCCCTTTTAGCCTTCCCCCAAGGAATGGCTTATGCCCTGATTGCTGGACTGCCCATCCATTACGGCATTATTGGATCTGCAATTGCGACAATTGCCTGCTCACTTTTCGCAAAATCGAACCTCATCACTTTCGGGCCAACAAATGCGACTGCCGTTATGCTCTTCAGTGCTTTTGCTTCACTTGAAATATCAGGAAATGATAAGTTAGAATACTTAAGTACGCTTATTTTATTAGTCGGTATTTTTTCAGCAATTGGCGCATACTTTAAAATTGCGCATTTGATAAAATATGTATCCAGATCAGTCATTACCGGCTACATTACGGCTGCCGCATTTTGCATAATACTCAACCAACTTCCTAAAGTATTAGGAATTGATATTAATGAGGATATAAATGCCTTATTCCCTTTGTTATGGGAAACAATAACCCACTTGGGTAACACCCACTTACCCACACTTACTCTCAGTGCACTGACGGTTCTTTCTTATTATTTATTAAATAAACGCTTTAACAAACTACCCAATATAGCGATCGTTTTGATTTCTGTATCCGCCTTCACTTTTTTTGCCGGCGGCTCAGATTATGAGATAAGTTTTCTTCAGCCCATCGGTGAGTCTTCATGTTCTTTTTCCATGCCTAATATTGATTTTGAGGCTATTAACATGCTCACTAGCACCGCCATAGCCATCGCACTCTTGTGCATTCTTGAAGGCGTCTCGATTGGGAAATCCTTAGCCGTAAAAAAAAGCATACGCCTTGATCCAGATCAAGCTATGTATTCGATTGGCATAGCTAATATTGCCTGTTCATTCTTTTCGGGAATGCCCGCATCCGGCTCTTTGACTCGCTCAAGCTTAAACTATAACAGTGGAAGCCAAACCGTTATTTCTAACTTATTCTGCGGTATCTTTATTTTACTAGGGGTTATCTTCATCGGGAGCTCTACCCAATACATACCCGTTTGTTCCTTGGCTGTTTTGGTTATAATCGTTGGCATATCACTCATCAATAAGCATACAATTCGGGTTGTTACGCGTACAACTCGTTCCGATGCCTTGGTCTTCGTTGCCACCTTGTTATCTGGATTATATTTCCCTCTAGATACCGCGATTTACTGCGGTGTTGGGCTTTCGATTTTATTTTTCCTTAAAAAAGTCGCAGAACCAGAGCTTAAAGAGTACGCCTTCACTCCCGATGGCTTACTTGCTGAATCACTTAAAGACAACAAACGCACTATTCCTGAAATATCAATTGTGCATATTGAAGGTGAACTGTTCTTTGGTGCATCGGATCTATTAAGTGAACAAGTCCGGCGGATTTATGAGGAGCCACAATTAAAGATTGTTATCTTAAAGATGCGTAATGCCCACAATATTGATGCCTCAAGTGTCCTGGCTCTTGAAGAATTGATTAAACATATGAATGACAATGGTCGCTACCTGATCCTCAGTGAAGTTCGCGAGGACCTTCTACGTGTTCTTAATAATTCAGGTATTAGTGCTTATATAGAGCAAAGGAACATCTTTCTCGATGATAGCAAAAATCCTACACTCTCCACCTCACAAGCTTTAAAAAGAGCTAAGGAACACCTTGGAGAAAAAGAGCCCAATATCTCAATTTACGTTGATTCTATTAATAAAGAAATTAAGCCCTAAAGGATAACTAAAGGTCTAGGTATCGCAATAAACCTAAAGCCACGAAGTGTCCGATTTGAAAAACTAATTATGGAAAATAGAACTGTATCAAATTTAAATATACGCGATATCGCCTTGAGGGATAATTTCACTTTAGCGGAGAAATTAAATTTTGCGGTTATATACCTTATCTTTATACTTACAACATGGATTCCTTTTACCCGCTCAGCTATGTTGCTCGGCTTTATCTTTATTCTCTGCTTAGCTTCCTTGCTTAATTTAAGAGTGCATGAGAAGGTCCATCCTTTTTTGATCGATAAACTCTGGCTAAAATCAGGTTTATTAATATCAGGCCCTTTAGTAATCTTAATTATTTATCTCGTCACAGGAAATAGCTCTGGGTTAGATCATGTATCCAATGCAGGCACTGATTATTTGTCCCTAAAAGAAGGTTATAATATTTTAGGCACCAATCTCCTAAGGAATACACGATGGGGTCAGTTTACAGCGCTCTTTACATTATTTGCCCTTTGCACTCACCTATTCATAATACCAAAATCACTTTATTTTATTAATAAGCTATTGGGCTGGTGTTGTATCAATGTAGGTATCATGGCATTCATTGGATTTTTATATAAAGCATCTGCATTAAAAGCCCCATTATTTATTGAAGGCTATGGCTTCGATGATTTCTTCTTTTATTTCGCCTATGATGGATTTTGGGCTGCATTTGCCATGGTGTGGGTCTTTGTCAGCTATGCCTTATCTGTGATTGAGTTCGAAAAAGAATCTACTCCTTTTATAAAAACCTCCGCACCTATATACATAACAATTTCTATTCTTTTAGCCTCAACAGCTTTAATAGTTGAAGCTAATTTGCCGGCCGCATTTTTAGCCTTGTCCTACTCATTCATTTGTATCCAGAAAATTAAGTTTTTTAGCTCAAAAAAAGATCCAATCTTTAAATCACTTAAGCCGTATTGTATTTTACTTTTTATAACCAGTTTTTTATTTGGGATTTATAGATTAATCCTTTCATATCCAGGAAGTGATGAGATTATGCACTTAAAAAATAGCGCGCTAGAGATTTTCTATAAGAGCCCAATCTTTGGATGGGGCATAGATGCATTTCAGCTCCTAGCACCCTTCTACAATGATGTACACCTCCTGGGTGACTATCATGAAATAGCCCCTACTGGGATTCTATCAATGCTATTAGAATTCGGTATACTTGGAACTTTGATTATAACGCTCTATACTGGTTTTCTGCTCATAAGATACTCTATCCTAAAACAAGAAAACCCCTTTTCTAATACTCTTTTAATGGGGCTTTTTGCCTTATTGATGCTGAACTTTTTTGAAACTCCTTTTTATAGCATACCGATACTATATAGCTACTGGATCCTTTGGTTTTGTGCCTTTAGGTGGGCCGACCTACTAATCAAAAATCCGGATGAAGTAGATAACAGTCTGCAACTTGTAACTGATGATAAACTTCGAAATGTTCCCTTTGTTAAGGAGCCTAAAAAAGACGTCTTTAAATAATAAAACTAGGCTATTAAGTGATTGAATTAGAAGACACCTATATCGATATAATAAAGAAAGCCTCTATCGGGAAAGGCTTCGGTAAAAAAGAATTAGCCAAGCTTTGCAATGAAGAAATTGTATTGATCAACGCCTTCTTTGAGGGTCAAAAGAATGATTCTCTCTTAAAGAAATTATCAACGATTCTAGAGTTAGACTTTAAAGCACTTATCAATCATGCAAATGACCAAATTAGGCCGCCCAATATTAGGCTTAAGGGCTTGGCGCATTTCCAATCCCAATTCCCGATTTCCAATAAAGAATTTATGCGGGTCAATCACTTCATCGTATATGATCCATATACGAAAGATGCTGTCCTCATCGATACCGGCACGCAGTCTAAAAAAAGCATTGATTGGATCAAAGTAGGAGGTTTGGAGCTGAAGGCTATATTCGTGACACACCAGCATAAAGACCATGTTTATTGCTTGGAAGACTTCACTCAGATAGCCCCCCAAATCCCTATTTATAATATGGGACTGAGTCATCCTAAGGAAAACTATCAGGATATTGCTGTGGGTAAAAATTACACTTTTGGCGCACTTAGCTTGGAAGCTATTGAGACTCCGGGGCACACGTCCGATGGCTTGAGTTATCTAGTGCAGGGGCTCGATCAACCCATTGTATTTGTTGGCGATGCACTCTTTGCCCATTCCCAAGGTGGCATTGCCTTCCCCGATGATTATGCATCCGCCATAAAGCTTAATGATTCAAAACTGCTTTCGCTAGAGCCAAATACAATCATTGCACCTGGACATGGTCCTTTGACCACTGTCGCTCACGAAAAGCATCATAATCCTTTTTATGCGTGATGCACCTAAAGCTTCTCTAAGCGCGGATGAAAATCCTGAAACATCCCGACCGATTTCTCTTTGAGTGACCACGCAATTTTTTCGTGGTTATATTCAATGAGGTCTTCAATTGTTAAGATGTGCCCTTTCCGCTCTCGGTTAATTACATCCTTTGATAAGCTCTATCGAAAATTTAGTAAAAAACCACGAAAAGAAGGCTAAGACTGTCATACGGTCAACCTCAGAAATTCTCAGGAAGCTCTATTGCGACAATTGACCAGTTAAGTCCAGTTCTTTGAAATAAAATCCTAGAATCTAAAAATTCAGAATGGGAATCCTTCACCCTGATTTCAAAAAAGTTCCAATCGATATAGTTGAATTCAAATACCTCTAAAACCGCCACAATATTTTGCCTAATTGAAGCATCGGAAATAGGGTCTTCTCCACTCGAATCGCCACCACTGTTATTTTTTGCGACGTGCATAAAATCCCCTATAGATTCTATATTTAAAAACTCATCCACCAAAGTATCGGAGACTTGGGGCGCCAGTTGAGAAAAGAGTAGGTACATTGCTAGATTTTCTTTTTGATACGCAGTCTCCTCTTCAATCTTCGCTTCTAATTGTTCTTTTAAGCTTTCACGAACTGCCGGAAAATCGATATAACGCTCAAGTTGCTCTTCACTCTTAGCCTCGACCGCACTATGGATACCCCACAATGTTCTAAAAGGCCCCAAGAAGATATACCCAGCTACAAGAATCCCAAGAAATAAAAGTAAGAAAAAACGCTTCATAAAAAATAAAAAAAAAGCCATCTATTTCTTAAAAAATTAATAAGCTCTAATTTTGTAATATTTATTATTGAATCCTTCAGATAAGATGCCATAATAAAATAGCCCATGTATTAATTATTATTGTCATGAAAAAAATCTCCCCAATAGACCGATTCCTACTAATTATAAAGCCCGCCAAAACATTCGCCCTAATACTTTGCCTATCATTCTTTACAAATTTGTATGGCGTACCGGGTGATCCCGATGACACACTGACTTTTTTTGGTCCACGACCAATATACACCAATGGAGGTAAACCAAATGTTATTGTAGATGATTTTGCTTGGCTTGACAGCTACCGTTCTACACAGGAGCAAACAGAGATTACAGCAACAATAAGTGAGTGGAGCCAAGCAGGTATTGGCTATGCCGCATATTACGCACTTGGTGCCGTGGAATCACCGGATGCAATCGTTGCTATGGGCGACGCTGGAAAAGCCTACGACTTAGACGGAACCGCCCTAGATTGGTTTATGTTTACTCGCAGTACTCATCGTAATTACTTAATTGATGCGGGTAAAACTGCTATTGACCTTGGCGCTAACTATTTCATGTTAGATAATGCTATTTTAAATAATCTGGGTACACTAAGTTTTGATAGTGAAAATATTTCTGCTTTCCGAGATTACCTTAGTGCGAATTATACCGTCGGAGAACTTGCTAGTATGGGAGTTTCTGACGTTTCCACTTTTGACTATGCGGATTATTTAAAATCAGCCGAAGGCGGTAGCTATACTGATACCGATTCTCTGAATGACAATATTCCAGGGGACAACCTTTGGTATGCTTGGATTGAAGCAGTTGAAGGAGTAGAGCGCGCCTTTTACGAACAATGGACGAGCGAACTTCGCAGCTACGCATTATCCACCTACTCTCGAAATGTTTATTTAGGTGCAAACCGCTCAGTCGGTCCAAGTCAATGGGCAAATATTGACAAATTGGACTATGCCATGTCAGAGACCTTTATTGATACTCTTGGTTATCCCTACTATAACTTAGACCACGTCTATAAAAATGCTCGTAACTTTAATAAGCGTTTTTGGTCATGGGGATTCCCGGCCAACACAGGAGAATTCAACGGATCTGGTGATCCATATGGCAACCTACATATCACTGAACTTAGTAAGCTATTTTTATCAGAAACACTCGCCGCTGGAGGTTTGCACCAAATTCCAATTGACTGGGTCTCTTACTACCACGAGGACGCTCGCTTAACTCCTCTTCAGCCATATTACGAATTTGCACGTAGTCACCCTGAATTATTTAATCTTACAGAAGCTGGAGAAGTTGCCGTGCTCTATAACGAAGCATTTGAAAAGGCCGATACCAGCAACTACACTCCTGGCTACCAAGGTATAATGATGCTGCTAGCTGATTCCCATCTCTCATTTGATGTCATATTTGCCGGAGATCCTGAAGATCGTGATGGTTACGATCCTTTTACAACAAAGGATATATCTAGTTACAACGCTATTATTCTACCCAACACACAAATGCTAACCGATGCTCAAGTCAGCAAGCTGGAAAGCTATATGAATGACGGAGGCACCCTCATAGGACTGGGCCAAATTGCTAACCAAGACCAGCACGGAAATAATGTAACTGCATCTCGAACTCTCGATAACTACTTTGCTATTGACGGAACGACCTCTGTAGGATCTGGAAAAGCTATTTGTTTTAACACTAATTTAGGTGATATATACCACGGCAATTCAGCAACCAGTTATTCCGAATTTGATTGGGAAGTGACCGCACAAAACCTAATCGACACAGCCAGCTATCGATCAACCTGGTCCAGTACTGTAGATGGACACTTGAGCCAGGACTTTTCAGGGACGTCACTCCCTCACACAGTTCACTTGCACCGCTATAAAGATAGTATCGATGGGTCCCTCGTTTATCACATCGTCAATCGCGATATCAATATGACCGAAAATGTTGATGATCAGACTATTAACACTACTAATGATACTGCCTGCTCGGTGGCGATTCCCGAGGGTTTTACCGATAGTACCGTCACTTTATCTTGGATGACGGTCGAAGTACCAACTCCTACAGAATTAAGTTTTATTGTTAACGGAGACCGGCTTGAGTTCACCCTCCCAGAATTCAATATCTGGGGTATTTTAAAAGTAGGCACAGATGCAGCTGCTCCGACATCCGTAGATGAAAAGCCCGAATCAAATTTTAATCTACTAGATGCGGCTTCCGGTTATCGTCCTGACAAACTTGAATCTCCTGGAATATTTGAATTCAATTACAATTACTGGAAAGGTGGGAATCATGGCTCGGTTCCTTGGGATATACCTTACTGGGCAACTGATGACAATGAAGTTGATTTGGTTCGCTTCTACTACCGTTTCTCTTCTGATAGGGCCAGTTGGGGAGCATGGTCCCTGTACGCCACTGAAGATGTCAGCGGTAGCAATATTTCGAATACGATTAGTTTCGATGCACCCGATGGCGAGGGGCATTATCAGCTTCGAATACAAGCTGTTGATGACCAAGGACAGGAAGAATTTGTAGATACTACTCGTGACGAAACTGCATATGGTTTTGATGAAACAGAACCTGAAGCACCTACTAACGTGCAAGAAGCAACTTATGAGACTGGCACTTGGATAGAAGACCCTTCTAGTTTAACCTTTACTTGGGACGCGCCAACAGACAACTTGAGCGGACACAGTGGCGCTAATGTAACTATTGCAACCCATTCGACAATTATTACATCTGAAAGCTTAGAAACCAATGTGCATACCTGGTCACCATCCCTTAGCGGACTAGTTAATGGAGTACGCTATATGTTTTCTTATAGAAATGAAGATGAAGCTGGAAATTGGGCAGATACCTACACGCCTTTTACTTTTCGCTATGGAACATTGCCTGTATCAAACCCTGAAAGTATCTCTGTTACCGAAGGAGATGAACAAGTAACCGTATCCTGGACAAATCCAGGGGATACAAATTTTGCTAATGTAATTTTATACTATCGTGAAGCCGGAAACCTTTATGGATCTTGGACTAGCGGGCCTCAATCAGCTGATAGTAGTTCTACTAGTCTAGATCTTACTGGACTAACAAATGAAACCGCCTACCAAATAAGGATCAGCTCTGTTTCGACTGGTGGTCAAGAAGGTAATGAAATTATCATAGATGGCAGCTATACCCCTCAGGCAAGCCTTGGTGGTGGAAGCGAGCCAAGCGAACCCTCAGAATTAGTTGCCCCTACAGATCTAACACTAGAAGATAATACCGCCAATGTACGTCTTGAATGGATAGACAACGCTAATGACGAAACAAGTTACGTCATTGAAAAACGGCTATTAGGGGCCTCTACTTGGACTACAGTTGCTACTATTGGCGCTAATGCTCAAGCATTTGTAGACAATGAAAATATCGGGAGCGATACTTGGGAATACCGAGTAAAAGCTATACGCGATACAGACAGCTCTGATTATACTTCGGTGGCTTCTATTACTAGGACTAGTGGCGGCGGAAGTAGCTCTACTCCTACCGCACCCGCAAACCTGAATGCTAGTGATATGGGAACTAAGGTTGAGCTAAACTGGGATGACTTATCTAGCAACGAAACCAACTTCGTAGTAGAACGCCGAATACAAGGTGATTCAAGCTGGAGCACATCTGTAACCCGACCGGCAAATACTAACCAATTTAATGACTTAACAGCCACTGGAGGTAGCACATACGAATACCGAGTTAAAGCAATAAACGGGGGCGCTCATTCGGCATATTCAAACGTAGTTTCTGTCATATACGCCGGTAGCGGTATTACACCCGGAGATGCTGATTCCGTTGAACTAACAGACTTTACTGTCGTAGGATCCATCACCACAATAAGCATCGATACATTAACTTCACGTATATACAGACTATATGTCAGTCAAGATCTTGAAAACTGGTCCCTTTTTGGAACTAGAACGGGAACGGGCGGCACGCAAAACTTCATTTTTGATAGCACTTCAGCTTCAGCCCTATCTCACTTCAGTGTTACGGAAATACCGGAATGCTTCTTTACGGTCGAACTCGTTCCTTAACAAAATTTAGTTAAAGAAAAAGTCCGTTATTAAAACATCTCCTAAAATAGATACTAGAAATTACTTTTTGCGAATTAAAAACAACGATTAGGTCGAATCACTTAAGCGCCTCAGCATTTTTAATATAAATATCTCTTTGCGGGAAAGGGATGGTTATATTATGCTCTTTAAACTTCTTCCAAATACTGAGCATTACATCACTTTTTGCTCGATATCTTCCTTTAGAAACATCCGCCAACCAAAAAAAGAGCATAAAGTTGACTGAGCTATCAGCAAATTCTTTGAGGTAGCAAGTAGGCTCTGGGTCATCAATACAACGTGGGTGCTCTCTAGCCGCTTCAAGAATGAGCTCCATCGCTTTCTCTATATCAGACTCGTAGGCTATGCCTAAATTGATTTCTAAACGCCCCTTACGGTTATTAAATGTCCAATTTGTGACTCGGTTGATAATAAAATCCTCATTGGGAATCATCATCTCCCGCCCCTCAAAGGTTTCAAGTAATGTATAGCGCGCACTGGTTTTACGAATTAAGCCATAAGTGCCATCCGACAGTTCGACCATATCGCCATTTTCAATGGATTTTTCGAAAAGTAAGATCAGACCGCTGATGAAATTGGAAGTGATTTTTTGCAGACCAAAACCGATACCAATACCAATCGCACCACTAAAAATAGCGAATGCGGTTAAATCGATGCCCAATACATTCAGCCCAATCAGAAAGCCTATGAAATAGACGAAAATATGAAATGCCTTATTGATCAGTGCTTTATTACTCGAATGGATGCCCCTAATCGCTTTGATTCGCTTCTCACCAAACTCAGAAATGATACCCGTCAGCAAAAAGAATACGATGATCGTAATAAGGGCCTTGGTCATCAAATATATAGAGAGGCGAGTTTCCCCAATATGGATCGAAAGATCCTCCGAATCTATAAATGCTTTAATTGGCTGAAGCGTTTCTATAAAATCTAATGATAAAAAACCAAACACGAGCAAGACCAACAAAGCTTTTGCCAACCACGTACTTGGCTTCAACAATAAGGACCAAAATTTATTCATATTTTTTTATAAACTTTTTTAGAATAATTTTCCAGCCATAAAAAACCTTTGGATAACTTTATAGGATCCAAGGATTTTTTGATGACTTTTAGGCGACCCCCTATTTCATGAAGTAAAAAATGGCGGAGAGAGAGGGATTCGAACCCTCGGTGGAGTTTCCCCCACACATCCTTTCCAGGGATGCACAATCGGCCACTCTGTCATCTCTCCTG
>MDSV01187022.1_pt1 | contig 10754 bp, 9 predicted proteins | sample 810851 | NCBI WGS metagenome assembly MDSV01 (sample SAMN05326640, study PRJNA326480) | marine metagenome | isolation source: seawater | place: Atlantic Ocean: North East | collected 2012 | reverse complement strand
CTGTTAATCATTGGGTCGCTGGTTCGAGCCCAGCAGGCGGAGCCAATTTAAACCCCAGATAGATTATTGATTTATCTGGGGCTTTCAAATATATCTTTATTAACTGAGGAGTTCCGGGAGTAATGCAGGAACAAGAGAAGTTAAAGAGACGTCACATTTATCATAATCACTAGGCAACGTGCGTCTTCCTAACGCAAACTGGCGGGCAACATTTGCGATATGATTTCCATGCAATTCTGCAGTCTCTATATCACTTTGTGGAGGAGCCTTTGTTATGTCTTCATCAATATTTGCTTGCGCCATAAGCCCCAAATATCCAGCCATCCTGTTTAAATCGCTTTCAGAACCTTGCGATGAATAGTTACCGCCAGTGATCCGCATAGGGACCCAAATCATTCCCATTTGGCTAGCGCAGGTTACTAACTGCTGCAAACAAGCGTGTTTATCTCCACTTCGTCCAGCAGACACGGTAAATCCGCCAGCGATTTTATTCATCCACAAGCGATTTAACCAGATCTCACCGGCCAATTTCTCTATAAACTCTTTAAATTTAGCCGCCACAGAGCCAATATAGGTTGGCGTGCCAAAAATAATAGCATCTGAATCATTAAGTACTTGCCAGTATTTATCAACTTCTTCGGTCTCAACAAGAAACACTTCCACTTCGTCAACGCTTTCCGCACCTCTAGCAACGGCTTCCGCTAGGACTTTTGTACAGCCGCGAAACCCACTAAAGTACACTATCGCTACCTTCGTCATTCTGAAATTACTCCTAAATCACATATTATAGGGAGGCGGTTAAACCACCATCTACAACCAACGTTTGACCGGTAAGATAACTCGCATCTTGCGACGCCAAAAATGCAGCCACCCCGGCTATATCCTCTGGATCCCCAATTCGTCCAAGAGGAACTGATGGTTCCATCGCAGCAAGCCCCTCAGGACCAACAGAGTGTTCTTCACTCATCGATTGTGCAGTTCGAATCAAACCCGGCGCAATGCCGTTAACACGAATTCCCGAAGCTGCTAGCTCAATAGCGAGTCCACGCACTAATCCAGTGACACCCGCCTTGGCTGCTACATACGGAACATGCTCAGCCCAACCCACCACTGCTCCGGCAATGGACGATAGACAAACTATCGACGAATTATTAGCTGCTTTCAACAAGTCGGCAAAGGCTCGAGCTGCATACATCATGCCTCTCAGATCGACGTTCATTGTCAAATCCCACTGATCGTCAGTCAATGTTTCCATAGGTTGACGGTGCGCTATACCCGCATTGCAAACTAATGCATTCAAAAATGGCTCTTGTGCCGAAACATTTTCCGCTATGGTTTTGATCTCGCTAAGATTAGTAACGTCTAATCTTAAAAACTTTGCACTACCCCCCAACTCTAAAATTTCATTAACTACCGCCTCACCTTCAGAAATCAAGACATCTGTGACATAGACGTGGTAGCCAGCACTGGCAAATCGAATTGCCGTGGAACGACCAATTCCTATCCCGGCACCCGTTATTAAAACTCTCCGCCCTTCCATGAATTTCCTCCTATGCTTGCTCCAGCTAATCTAGATCGATTTATAGATTGTGGGTTTATTTTTACCGTAGCATAAAATTACGCTTTGGAGTTGCCATTAACTTTCTATTTCGTCTAAGAATGATTTGATAGCAAAGGTAACACCATCTGGATCCTGATCTGGTTCAAAATTTGATCCCAAAATCTCTGCGGTGCGAGCATCAGGTCGCATTTCCACCGCCCGATCAAAAAAAGGCCAAAGCACGTCTTTGCGCGCGCACATTAAAAGAATTGGCGCTTTTATACACTGGTATAATTCGGTGAAATCCTGATCCCAGACCGCAGAATAAGTGAGATATCGACCGTTATACGCACGTACAGTATCCAGCAACTCTCGATGGTGCAGTTCCAAAGATATTGCCTCTTCACCAGCAAGCCCCTTAAGGTATTCCCAAGTAACGGTGAGGTAGTTTCCATCAGTATCTGGACTAAAAGGTGTGGAGAAGTGCTCCCGAAATTCCTCTCTCTCTTGTTGCGTTAGGGGAACAGGGCCAATCATCATAATGCTATTTGTGCGGGACGCGTGAGAAACCGCGATCTCCGCCCCCAAACACACTCCGGTATGATGACCCACAATATTAAAGTTCGAAACTCCAATATCATCTAATGCCTCTACTAACCAGTTACTAATTTGATCTAGAGGAACATAACCATCTGGATCAAAACTATCTCCAAACCCTGGGGTGTCAAGAGCATAGAGAGGTCGCTCAGAACCTAGACGTTCCATGACTTTTTCCCACATCAAAGAAGAACTCGCCGTTTGATGAAGCATAACGAGTGGAGTCTTTATTGCGTCCGTATGCATAGACCTGTAGTGGACTTGACCCTGCGAGCAATCTGCAAACGCCCTTCTCATTACCATTAGATTCTCCTCGAAAATTTCACAAGTAATACACTAAAACAAGCGATCGTTGAGGGAATAAAAAAGGGGTGCACATAGACACCCCTTGCTTGTCTGAACCAGCAGAACTTTTAGAAGTTGTACTGAAATTCTAAGCCGTAGCTAATTGTCGGTGCCCTGTAAGGCACGTTCAAAATAGACAGTAGCGGCACTGACTCACTCGAATATTTCTCGTTATTGAGGTTTTTACCCCAAATCGTTGCTGACCAGGTCTCCGTCCTCAAACCAATACGGGCATCGACAAGATCAATAGGGCTACGTTCTGAACCCGGCAGGTTGCCCGAGTCGTACCAGACTTCACCCTTCTTCATATATTGGGCCCTGGCAATTAACGTCACTCCATTAGACAGTTCTTTAGAATGTTGAAAACCCAATACGCCATTATACTCTTCTATATACGGCACTTTATTGCCCTCAAAGAGTGGTTGCGCTTTAAGTTCGGTAACTTCTGCGTCCGTGTATCCATAACCAGCAAATATCGTTAAGTTATCTGTGGCTTGGAAAGTCGCATCAAACTCCCACCCCTTTATCTCTTGCTCATCAATACGTGATACAGCTTGAATACTGCCTACTGGGAAAAATTCGAATTGTTGCGCATTTTCTACGTCAGTTTGAAAGATCGCCGCATTAAACATTAATCTACCATCCATGAGACGTGTCTTGATTCCCAATTCGACTGCATCAGTAGTTTCCTTTTCATAGGAGTCGGCGGTGAAGACAAGATTCGGATCCCCGCCGGCACCTATCGCTGATTCGATAAGGATGTCTCTCGTACCAATTGTGTTAAATCCACCCGATTTGAAACCCTTACCATAGGTGGCGTAGATATTGCCGGTATCATTTGGGAGGGAATATGAAAGAGTGATCTTAGGTTGAAACTGCTTGAACTCATTATCATCATTGCAGTCTTTGGGAGCCCGACCCGTGCGCAGGACGCATTGATTGTACGAGGTATTTCCACTGGGATCTGCAACCAAATTGGGAACGTCTGGGGTCAAAGTCTTAACGTCACGCTCCTCAGTCTCGTAGCGAGCTGCAAGAACCAGATTCCACTGATCAGAAAGCTCAATTTGGACGTTTGCGAACGGAGAATAGTTCTTGATTCCAAACTCCGTCAAGTCGTAATTCACCGAGGGATTGGGCGTGGTAGGGCCATTCGGTGTAAAATTAGACATCGCCATAGAACCTGTGTAGATGCCATTGATATTGGTTCTCTTCTTCGTTCCGTCCTGATAATAAAACCCCACCTGCCAACGGATTCGAGCCGTTTCATCGTTGGAAGTGAGTCTCAATTCCTGAATGAACGCCGAATTTTGATCACGCCACTTCTGAGTTAAATCTCCAAATGCATCCGACCATAAATTTGGGACCAGAAGATTTCTATCTGCGTCATGGAAACCATAGTTATTATCTGGATTGGAGAAATCTGCGTAGGGTAAACCTTTCGCAGCATACTCATCATAAATTTCACTGTAAGAACTGATAGACTCAAAGGTCATGTTCTCCATCTCATGAACAATTCTGATGGATCCGTTCGTTTTCGTCTGCTCGTTCAAACCGGGCATATCGTTAACAAACGGGATGTCGTGAACCGCATCCGTATCAGGTCCTGGGATCCAAACTCCTCCAGTATATGTATTCGCAATCTGTGCGTTGAAGGCTATAGCTCCGCCAGTCCCTCTACTACCTCCGAGGATAAAATCAGCCGTGGTATTTTCACCGGTCCAGCGAGCTCTCATTCGCAACGTTTTAGTTTCAAACCGGTGTACATTTTCTCCGGTATATTTATTTTGGAAAGGCCCATCCGTTTCTCTTATGGAAGCCGATAGTCTCATTCCCCAATTTTCGTTTATGGGACCGCCTACACCACCTTGCAATTTCATGGTGTTCCAATTTCCAAATTCTGCTCTGACATTACCGCCCCACTCGTCTGCCGGAGGTCTGGTATTGACTATGATGGCACCCGCCGTCGCATTCCGGCCATATAATGCGTTTTGTGGGCCCTTAAGGACCTCGATCTGCTGTAGATCAAAGAAATCTTGATTGAATTCGTTTCCAGTTGCTAACTGCACACCATCGATGACAATCGCAACTGCAGATTCGGCAAACCGAACAGAAGCCTGGCCTCTCATGTTAACGAAAAATTCCCCTTCATGATTTGATGTCACAAAATTTACATTAGGAATGACACTCAAAAAGTCTTCGGGACGCGTAATGCCGGCCTCTTCGATTTGTGTTTCAGTAAACACCTGAACTGCTAATGGAGCATCCTGAAGAGATTCTGCCCTTTTTGTACCCGTGACAACAATTTCTTCGAGAATCTGTGCTCCAGCATTACCGGAAATCAATGCACCAATACAACATGTTAAAAATATTTTCTTTCTCTCTCTCAACCATTTCATTTTTGCGGCCCCCTGTTAAGTATATTTTGCAGCTTCATTATTTTTAAATTTTCGCTTACATTAATACGTCTACTTATTACGCTTCAAATTACTTACCCATCTGCTCAGAATTCACTGTAGCACGCTAAAAAAAAAATTGCATGCAATCCTGTCCAGTCGTTTGCATGCAATACTATCCCGCCGCAAGAAAAAGTTCAAAACCGGCTTTAACGGGTCTCAAAGTGAGCTACTATTTGATTTTTTTATTTATTTTGAGCACTTCGATCAGTCCTCACTTGAGCATCCATCCTTTGGCCTGGATGCGGTGGAAACAATGTTTCTGGAGGACCCAACCCCAGCCATCCAAAAGAATGTGGAAAAACTACTCTAAAGCTCGAATCTAATAAGCGTATTCAGTCGAGCTAACATATCTCTCTTCTGAAGGTCGGGGCCCTCGGCTTCATCCTTTATCATGTTGTCCTTGACCAATCCATCAGTGGCCTCCTTCCGCAAAACCACCATCATCTGCGTGGAATCAAAGATTGCATACGGAAAATCGTGCCACGTACCTATATGCATCATAAAGCCGACAGTCCCATCAAACAAAAATGCTTCAAAATCCTCTAAATCTGGCATTTCCTTATCGTTAGGTGGAGCGAAAGCAGCGAGAAATGGTTTAGAACCTAGTGAAATAAATACCTGCGTATGCTTAAAATGTCTTTCTGCATAACGCATTTCAAATGGTCGACGAGAAACGCTTACCACCGGCATTTCTGTTTGCTCGTCCGAAATAAAATCAGCTACTCGCCGCACCTCAGCAGCACCACCATAGAATTCTATAGGCATGGGATCGATGTTCGGATGATAACCAAGCACTTGGCCATATGGCGCTAACTTCTCAGGGGTCGGAATTTGCACTTTCAAAGTTTTTATTGTTGGTTCATCAGCAGATTTTGAGTTCATGGTAAGTTACTCCTCATTCTGATTTACTATCGGTTATCGCTAAAGCAGCTGCTTTTACAGCTCTTTTAATGCTCTGATAGCCCGTGCATCTACATAAATTTCCGCTTAAAGCCTCTTCTATCTCCTGCTCACTGGGACTATCTATTTGCGCAAGCAATTCATTCGCACACAAGAGCATGCCCGGGGCACAAAAACCACACTGGAACCCTGCCTCGTCCCAAAACGCTTGCTGAAGTTTACTCAGCACCCCTTCCTTACTCATCAAACCCTCGATTGTCTTTATTTCACAACGTTCTAAAGTAGCTGCCAGCGTGAGACATGACTTGGTGACCTTTCCATCAATCATCACTGTGCATGCCCCACAGTGACCTGTCATACATCCCATGTGTGTACCAGTCAACTTTAGCTCTTCTCTCAGCAAATCCAAAAGGTTGAGGTGGGCAGGTACTTCAAGTTCTTTTAATTCACCATTTATTCGAAGTGAGAGTAACACCGTATTTTGAAGCATCTCATCCATTAGAAACGCCTCCCAAAGCACAAACAATCGCAGATCGAATAGCTCTTTTTGTAACTACACCCGCCATGGCTCGCCGCCATTCTCCCTCTCCTTGATGATCAGACAGGGGATTGGTCACGAAATCACTAACTATCTCCTCAATGTTTTCGCCCACGTCGTGGGACCATCTGGAACCAATAATCATCTCTAGTTTATGTGATACATCTAACGGTAAACTTTGCACAGCTCCCACTACCGCCTTGATCGATTTAATAATGTCATCTTCCATAGCAACAATAGCCGCACAATTTGCGGATCCGTAAGCACCAGTGGTAGATTGCAATTTTTGATAGGACCAACCGCTATTTTTATCTGAAACAGGCACAATAACTTCTATCAAAAGCGCCGTTGTACCGAGGCCAAGGCTGGTATCTAACATTAATTCTTCTAAAGGTAAGATACGCCTCTCACCCCCTGCAAGAATATCAACACTGGCACCAAGCGCTAAAAGCGGCGGCACGATGTCATAAAGTGGGTGCATCGATACAACGTTACCACCTACAGTACCTCTATTATGCACTTGCCAACCACCACCAATTCTGCAGGATGCATCAGCAATAATGGGCAAATTAGACTTGATGCAGTCATTAGTTTGAAGTTCTCTGTGAACTGTCAAGGCACCAATATGAACTCGGTCTTGAGTACATTCAATTCCTCGTAATTGTTCAATTGAACCGACATTGACGTAAACATCAGGCATTAGCACACCGTAATTAACACTAGGCATTATCTCCTGGCCTCCTGCTATTACGATGGCGCCACTTGACAAACTCGACAAAATCTCGCTCGCCTGTTCGATAGTTCGAGGCTTAGCAAACAGGGGATAAAGACTCATTAAGCTACCTTACGTTTGGGAAGGCTATCTCGAGACGCTTTTATGGCTGCCCAAATTTTGGAAGGGGTTAGAGGCAGTTCAGATATGACCACCCCAAAAGGTGTCAACGCATTGTTCACTGAATTAACCACGGCGGCGGCCGAGCCTCCTACACCACACTCACCAGCGCCTTTTAGCCCCATGTAAGTCACTGGATTGGGAGTATGATGATGGCGGCTAAGAATCTCAGGAACATCTCCGATTCTAGGCATCACGTAATCCATAAAACTGCGAGTTACTTGTTTCCCGTTTTCATCAAACTTAATGTCTTCTGCCATCGCCGCACCAATTCCGAACATAATTGCTCCACAAGCCTGCCCTTCTACTAACACCGGATTAATTACCTTTCCACAATCGTGGGCAACGGACATTTTCAAAAGTTTTATTTCCCCTGTCTCAATGTCAACCTCACTGATCACCACAAAAGCCGCATTAGAATAACTGGGGTAAGGATTGATTTTCCCTTTCTCGTTTGGCGTATGACTCACCAGCCCCGGCTTGAATGTGGCTGTCGCTTCAAGTGGCGGTTCTATGGTGTCCGCAAGCCCATAGGCTTGGGTATAGCAAACATATGCAACTTCTTCTACGGTCAGTTGAGCCTCTCCTCCAAAGATTATACCGTCAGAAATTCTTATCTCAGCCTTATCCAGTTCCAACATTCGGGCAGCCACCTCGATGAGTTTCTCCCTCACTATCACTGCCGCCTTCGCAGCAGATCCGCCTCCCACTATGGTCGATCTACCCGACGAATTACCAAAACCGTAGGGACATGTCGTGGTATCGCCTTGTACAATTTCGATCCGATCTAAGCGGACTCCTAGTTCGTCGGCTACAATTTGGGCAATACCTGTGGGGTTACCACCCCCAGGGGAAGTGACACCGGTCAAAACTTTTACCGAACCATCCGGTGCCATTCTAACCGTCGACGAGTCATAGCCAGCCACCATGGTCGCGGGGAGTGTTCCGCCCTCTGGGGTTAACTCGTATCCCACGCCAATGCCAATATATTTACCACACTGCAACGCTTCTTCTTGTTTCACTTTCCAAAAATTATAATCAACTGCTTCTAATGCCTTAGACATTACCCCAGCATAATCCCCAGAATCATAAATCAACCCTGTGGGACTATCATAAGGAAATTGATCCTTGGTTATAAAGTTTTTCATTCTCAACTCAACTGGATCTATATCCAACTCCCGTGCTGCGTTATCCATGGAAAGTTCTAACGCCAGTGCGGTAATTTCTTTTCCATAACCCCTTGATGCATTCCATCCAGGTTTATTAGTCACTACCACACTTAAATGTACGTCGATATTCTTCACTGCATAGGGTCCTGGCATAGTAAGTCCAGTTAAAAATGCCATTCCCCATCCCGGACAAGAAGATGGCGCACCCGTATTCGCGAGATATCTATCTCGTAAGCCTTCAATCACACCGTCATCCGTAATAGCAAGTTCTACTTCATGAACTTGCTCTCTCGCACCAATCAAAAGACATTCTTCTCTATCTTCAATCCATTTCACGGGTCTGCCGGTTTCTCTCGCCAGGAGACAAACCAAGCCTTCTTCGGGATGTCCATGCATCTTCATACCAAATGCACCACCAATGACAGGCGCGCGCACCGTTATTTTATTCTCAGGCATTCGTAAAATTTGTGCCAAAACATTGCGAAGAGGATGGGGATTTTGCGCTGTAGCATAAAGAACCATCTCTTCAGTACCACGGTCGAAAGTGGCATTGTAAATTCTTGTTTCTATTGGTTGAGTTGAAAATCGTTGGACTCTGACGATTGTCCTAACAACTTTGCTAGCTTTTGCAAACACCTCATCTGTATCTCCATCCACAAAAGGCGCCGTCAAAATGAGATTTGCGTCCCAACCTGAAACCACCTTGGGAGCTCCCTCGGCCAAAGCTGATTCTACAGAGACAACTGCGGGTAACACTTCATAGTCGACAATTACCTTAGAAGCCGCGTATCGCGCAATCCTTCTGTCTTCAGCAACCACAACTGCCACCGGTTGACCGTAACACCAGACATAGTCCTTTGCCAGACAACGAATTTCAGCACTCTGACCACCAAAAACAGCGGGATCAATATAATGAGGAATGGGATCAATTAACTTTGACGCGTCAGCTCCGTCCATAGCCAAGCGGACACCCGAAACCTTGAGCGCTCCAGAAACATTGACCGATTTAATTTTTGCCGACGCATGCGGACTGCGAACAAGATAGGCATAAAGCTGACCATCAAACGTAAAGTCATTTGTATACTTCGCATACCCGGTGATCGGGCCTCTGCCTTCAATTGTCCTAACCGATTCACCTACGTAAGGCTCCCGAGGCAGGTCCTTGATCTCCATAGCGGCACCCTCAATTAGAAATTCTTTAGGATTCGTAGACTAGCTATCACATTGCATACAAAATATAACTCGGAGTGTACATCCTTAGCAAGAAAAGGTTTTTTTTTTGCTAAGATTGTCGAAATCTAATTCACATAAGGTGTAAACTCCGCGAGACTATGGCCTCATAAAGTGAACTCAGCTTATGAACAACGAAGCACCAGATTTTCCCAAACCAAAAACTATAGACGTGGCTTTGCAAAAAACAGCTAACGACCCCGTTCCCGAAATTCATGGCTCGAGCGTACAGACTTTGGTGGACGGAATCATACGAGGTGTCAGAACAGGCCTCTATCATCCGGGAGACCGGCTTGTAGCAGCAAATCTCGCTGCTCAGTTTAATGTAAGCCGCGCACCGGTAAGAGAGGCGCTAGCCGTTCTTGTTGGAGAAGGGGTAGTGGAGATTAAACCCAACTCTGGAGCTAAAATCCGAAAATTATCCACTCGAGAGCTCATTGAAATTATGGAGTTTACAGAAGCTGCTTTGCTTTTGGGTGTGCGTCTTTGTGCAGCCCGTATTCACGATGATGCGACTGAACAAGTCACGAGACTAGATGCTGAGTTTGCTCGAGTGGAGGACGCTTGGAGATCAAAGGACCCAGCAGAATTTGTTGACGGCATTCACTCTTTCCACAATGTAATTAATGAGATCGGTGGAAATCAGTTTCTGGAGTTTGTTTATAAACGGCCTCACTTCAGTTTTTTTAACCGCCAACTAACTGAAAAACTGCCTGGCAGAGGCTGGGATCAATATCTAGAGAGTTATCGCAGAGTACACTTGAATATCCGCAAAGGTAATGTCCACGCGTCTGAAGCGGCTTTCTCTGCACACATGCAATGGGCAATTAGCCTAATGAGTGACTGAGAATCGCCCCTAAACAAGTTGCATAACACTCGATAACAATTGCATACGATCTGCATATCCGTTAAATTCTAGGCTAACCTGACGTTATCCCTAGAAGGAGTGTAGATCATGGAAACAATAGCTAATAGAAATGAAATTGGTCGACGTCAAATGTTGACCGCAGCTGGTGCCGGTGCAGCTGCGATGCTTGGATTCTCGAAATTCTCGAATGCCCAGCAGGGAGCAGCGCCCACCGTT
>MDSV01161460.1_pt1 | contig 10756 bp, 9 predicted proteins | sample 810851 | NCBI WGS metagenome assembly MDSV01 (sample SAMN05326640, study PRJNA326480) | marine metagenome | isolation source: seawater | place: Atlantic Ocean: North East | collected 2012 | reverse complement strand
GACAAACGTGCCAAATCCAGCGACTGCTTAATCAGTCGCTCTTGTTTCTTTTTGGTCTTGGTTTCTAAAATCTGACTTACCAACGGGTGATTAACATTGACCACCAATTGATACATTTCGGGAAATCCACCAGCAAACATACCGCCGCCGCCTGTTTGCTGCATCTCTTTCATACGACGCATAAACTCGGGTTGTGTAACCATAAAAGGCGCTGATTCACTATTCATAGCCTCTAATTGAACCGTGTATTGCTCTTTAGGTACCACGTTTTCAATCATAGGTTTGAGTGCCTCTTTCTGTTCATCAGAAAGTTTGGATAATTGTGGTTCATCTTTTGCAATAAGTTTATCTATGTGGTCACTATCGACACGGACAAAACTAAGTTTATCATCCTCTTGCTCTAATTTTTGCAATAGATGTCCTACTATTGGGGAATCAAGCAATAGCACCGTATATCCTTTAGCTTTTGCTGCTTCAATGTATGCGTGTTGTTCGTCAACATTGGCAGCATAGAGCTGAATTAGCTTTCCGTCCTTATCTGTTTGTGCATCTTTTGTTTGCTCTTTTAACTCATCAAGCGTTAAATAACTGCCCGTTGTAGTTGGAAAGAGATTGAATTTTTTTGCCTTATCAAAGAACTTATCCTCTGAAAGCATACCATATTCAATAACAACCTTAATGTCATTCCATTTTTGCTCCAGATTTTCTCTATCTTTCTTAAATATAGATTGTAGTTTGTCAGCTACTTTTTTGGTAATATAGTTACTGATTTTTTTCACAGCACCATCTGCTTGTAGGTAACTTCGAGAAACGTTGAGTGGAATATCTGGCGAATCAATTACCCCCCTTAACATGGTTAGAAATTCCGGAACTATTCCTTCAACATTATCAGTAACAAAAACCTGATTTTGATATAATTGAATGCGATCTTTTTGTATGTTGAGATCATTGTTCAATTTTGGAAAATATAGTATTCCTGTCAAATTAAACGGGTAATCTACATTGAGGTGAATATGAAACAGAGGCTCCTCAAATTGCATTGGGTATAATTCCCTGTAGAAAGACTTGTATTCTTCGTCTTTTAAATCGCTTGGTTTTTTGGTCCAAGCAGGATTTGGGTTATTTACAATATTATCAACAGTTTCTTTAATTTCATTTTTGTCGTCTCCTTCTCCTTCCTGGCGTGTTTCCTCTTTGGTTCCAAACTTAATTGGAATTGGCATGAACTTATTGTATTTGGTCAATAAACTGGTTATGCGTGTTTCTTCCAAAAATTCATCGGAATCCTTATCAATATGTAAAATGATTTCAGTACCACGTGTTGTTTTGTCATGTTCTACTAAGGTGTATTCTGGTGAGCCGTCACAACTCCAATGGCTGGCCGGGGCATCAGTATGTGATTTTGTGATGATTTCAACTTTTTCTGCTACCATAAATGCAGAATAAAAACCAAGACCAAAATGACCTATAATACCACTGTCTTTAGCACTGTCTTTGTATTGATTAATAAATTCTTCAGCTCCGGAAAAAGCAACTTCGTTTATATACTTATTAACTTCATCAGATGTCATGCCTAAACCTTGGTCAATGACATGTAATTTTCTGTTTTCTTTGTCTACTTTAATCTCAATTTGCGGATTTCCATATTCCACTTTGGCCTCCCCTATGTTGGTAAGATGCTTAAGTTTTAATGTAGCGTCCGTAGCATTTGATATTAGTTCTCGTAAGAAGATTTCATGGTCGCTATAAAGGAATTTCTTAATTAATGGAAAAATATTTTCTACTGCAACATTTATTTTACCTGATGACATAATTATTTTTTTTAATGATTGACCAAAAAAAGTACCAAAATTAAAATAGTGACACTATGGCATAATTATTTTTTTGTTTAATTAATTTGCTTTTTCGTTAAACGTTTTTATATTTGTGTAGTATTCAATCAACAAAATATTGTTGTGGAGAAAATTGCTATGAAACTCTATTGAATACACACATACCTTATTGGTTTGTTTAATTTTGGTTAAGTTGTTTGAAGGTGCATCGTGGTTGTTGCACCTTCTTTTTTTTATCATTAATTTTTCGTTTATTAACTTAAAATTTATACACACATGTATCAATCACGTATAGTGGGTCTCGGACATTATGTACCAGAAAATGTAGTTACCAATGATGATCTGTCTAAATTTATGGATACTGATGATGCATGGATTTCTGAGCGAACTGGAATAAAAGAACGTCGACTTATTAAAAAAGATTCTGGTGAAGGTACCGCCTCTATGGGCGTTAAGGCTTCTGAGATGGCACTTGAAAGATCCGGCATTTCTAAAGATGATATTGATCTTGTAATTTTCGCCACACTAAGCCCTGATTTATATTTTCCTGGTTCAGGTGTTTTATTACAGGATCTTATGGGTATGGGAACTTGTCCTGCACTTGATATCAGAAATCAATGTTCTGGATTTATTTATGGTCTTTCTGTTGCTGATCAGTTCATTAAAACGGGTATGTACAAGAATATACTACTTGTTGGTTCAGAATACCATTCGGGCGGTATGGATTTCACTACACGCGGCCGTACAGTTTCTGTTATTTTTGGGGATGGTGCTGGAGCCGCAGTGCTTACGCGTGAGCAAGACTCGACGAAAGGGATTCAATCAACACATTTATATTCTGAAGGGAAATATGCTGAAGAATTGACGATTATCGGACCAAGTACCAAGCGATGGATTTCTGAAATTGTAGAAAATTATGATGAAGACGATATGCGATATCATCCTTATATGAACGGACAACTGGTATTTAAAAATGCAATATTTCGTTTTAGTCAAGTTATACAGGAGACTTTACAGAAAAATGGTAAAAAAACAACAGATATAGATTTGTATATCCTTCATCAGGCCAATTTACGCATTGCTCAATATGTTCAAAAGAAGTTTAGTTTGCATGATAACCAAGTTTACAACAATATTATGCGCTATGGTAATACCACAGCTGCATCTATTCCAATAGCGATGTCTGAAGCGTGGGCTGAGGGTAAAATAAAACAAGATGACAGGGTACTACTTGCCGCTTTTGGAAGTGGATTCACTTGGGGAAGTGCACTTATACACTGGTAGTCCAATGCCCGAAACCCAAAACAGTAGTGTTGAAATGGCACCATTTAATGCCAATACAAAAAAGCCAAAGTCAAATTCAAATTTTGTTTTGCAAATAGCAGTAATACCATAAGATATTATTGGAGCGCCAACACTTAAGTAAGGAACTAACGCATCCCTTATTTGAAGTTTTGAAAAAATACCCAAAAGAAACAAACCCAATAAAGGACCGTAAGTATACCCGGCAAAAAGTAGTAATTGTGCAATCACACTTTCATTTTTAACAACATAATGGAAAAGCACAATACACAACCACAAGACAAAGGCCATTACGATGTGATTTTTTTTTCGCTGTTTAATTCCTTTTTCTCCAGTTTTAATTCCCCATAAATCAATACTTACACTTGTTGTTAGGGATGTAAGGGAACTGTCGGCACTGCTAAAAGCCGCCGCAATAAGTCCAAAAATAAAAGCATATGCTATAAATGGTCCTAAGCCTGACTGGGTAGCTATCATTGGAAAAAGATCGTCTCCGCTAGCTGATATTCCCTTGGATTGTGCGTATGCACTTAACAGCACTCCAAGAACTAAAAATAATACGGTTACTAAAACCAATGCAATGGTAAACCAAAACATGTTTTTTTTGGCATCTTTAAGAGACCGACAGCTTAAATTTTTCTGCATCATTTCTTGATCAAGTCCTGTCATGGCAAATGCAATGAGTACTCCAGCAAAAAATTGTTTCACAAAGTGTTGACTGCTGCCCCAGTCCTCCCAGAAAAATATTTGTGTGTTGGGTTGTGAATGCCACCATGTTAACAAAGATTGGGTGTTGAGTTGCAGCTCAAAAAACAGTACATAAGCACTAATGCCCAAGGAAATAAGCATACAGATTGTTTGGGCGATGTCGGTGTATATGATGGTTTTAATTCCCGTTTTTTTGGTGTAAACCCATATTCCAAGTATCCCTACTGCTGCACTTAGCCAAAATGGAACGCTCAGTTCATCCAAAGCAAGCCAATGCAATACTTTTAATAACAAAAAAAGACGAAAACTCGTACTTATTACTCTGGATAAAACAAAAAAAGCAGCTCCAGTTCGATAACTTTTTACACCAAACCTATGTAGCAAATAAGTATAAATGCTAACCACATTCAATTTGTAATAAAGTGGCAACAAAATAGTGCCAATACACAAATAACCGACGGCATAGCCCAATACCATTTGTACGTAACCCATTTGTGTACTTGCCACCCAACCAGGGACTGATATAAATGTCACACCAGAGAGCGTTGCACCTATCATTCCAAACGCAACAATATACCATGGGGCCTTTTTATCAGCAGTAAAAAAAGTAACATTGCTATTGCTGTTTCCTGCCAAATTTGAGATGCCATACAATAAAGTAATGTATACCAAAAGACAAAATATCAGCATTTGCGCGGCCATCTCTTTTTTTGTCAAATATAGCGTATGTGACTATTGTTTAAATAGTGTATTTTTGAATATGGAAATCCCGTCTTCTTTAGTTCAAAAAGCAGTAGATGAAATTGCACAACTTCCAGGAATAGGTAGACGGTCTGCTCTTCGAATTGTCCTCCATTTGTTGCGCCAGCCTAAGGATTTTAGTGAGCGTCTTTCTGGTGCTATTGCAACATTGCGCGAGCAAATACGTTATTGCACTACATGCCACAACATATCGGACGAAGAACAATGTAATATTTGTTCAAGCCCGATGCGCGAGCGTAATATCATATGTGTGGTCGAAGATATTAGAGATGTTATGGCAATAGAATCTACTGGTCAATTCAAAGGATTATATCATGTTTTGGGCGGTAAAATTGCACCCATGGAAGGCATTGGACCACAGCAACTTAATATAGATGCTTTAATATCTCGTGTTGAAAACGAAAATATTGAAGAAATTATTTTTGCACTGAGCAGCACCATGGAAGGCGATACAACAAACTACTATATTTTTAAAAAGCTCAATATGTTTAAGTTGCGCTTTTCTGCTATTTCTCGTGGTATTGGCATTGGTGATGAGCTTGAATATGCCGATGAACTGACACTTGGTAGAAGTATTAGTCAGCGGATTCCATTTGAAATTTCAATGAAAAACTAATCATGCAGTTAACAGTTGTTATTTTAAATTACAATGTGAAATACTTCATTGACATTTGTCTGCAGAGCGTATTGGCTGCAACCAAAGATTTAGACGCAGAAGTAATCTTGGTTGACAATGCTTCTGTTGATGGAAGTACTGCGTGGATTTCAAAGCAGTTTCCTCAGGTAAAACAAATTAATAACCAAAAAAATGTGGGGTTTCCGATGGGGAATAATATTGGTGTATCCCAAGCCAAAGGAACTTATTTGTGCATCCTTAACCCTGATACAATAGTAGCGGAGGATACATTTACCAAGGCAATATCTTTTATGGACAATAATAAGGAAGTGGCTATAATGGGCCCTAAGCTTATTGATGGCTCAGGTACTTTTTTAAAGGAATCAAAGCGAGGTATTCCAACCCCGGCTGTGGCTTTTTCTAAAGTTTCAGGCCTCTATAAAATAGCTCCCAAATTATTTGGCAAATATTATAACATGCATCTTCCAAAAGATAAATCTGGACCAACAGAAATATTGGTAGGTGCTTTTATGTTTATGCGTACTGAACATTATCGTGAGCTGAATGGGTTTGACGAAGCTTGTTTTATGTATTCTGATGATATTGATTTGAGTTATAGATCCTTACAATTGGGAAAACAAAATTATTACAATGCTGACATTACGGTTATTCACTTTAAGGGAGAAAGTACGCCAAAAGATTTTGCCTACCAACTTATGTTTCGTGAGGCTATGAACTATTTTTACAACAAGCATTTTCATGTCTCAAGACTTGTAAAGGGTTGGATTAAATTGGCAACTAATATTTTTAGCTATTTAAAACGAATGCGTGGGACACACTCAATAATTAAAAAAAAACAGCCTTACTGCTATTGGCTTGTTTCAGATGAATTAGATTTAAAAATTGGGGTTAACAAAAACGTTTTATTTATGCATACTTCAGGAATGAAAGATGTTTTAGAACACATAAACAGGCAAACGGAAATTATCTTCGATCCTGATACCATTTCATTTGCTGAAATGATTGCTTTTATGAATGAACACAAGGGCGGCTTTTCGTATAAATTTTTAAGTTCAGATAAAAGTCACGCCGTTGGAAGTATTTCAAGTAATGCCAAGGGAGAGGTAGTGGTTATGTCATAGCCAAAGCCACGATTAATTTGTACTTTTGAAAAAAAAATAAACATGCCCATTTATCAGCTTGTTTTACCTTCAATGGGTGAAAGTGTTTCTGAAGCTACCATCACTCAATGGTTAAAGAAAGTAGGTGATACTATAGCTGCTGATGAAGCCGTGGTAGAAGTTGCAACGGATAAAGTTGATTCTGAAGTTGCTAGCGAGTATGCAGGCATTATAAAGGAAATTCTTCATCCTGTTAATGCTGTTGTTGGTGTTGACGCCCCATTAGCATTGATTGAAACAGACGAAGAGGTTGCACAAGACCTGGCTCCAGCAGCTACTCCAAAGTCAATTCCTAACCCAGTATCTCCTCCCGTACCCAAGACCCCTGAAAAAGTATTAGACTCCCCCCAGCAGTACATGCATCAAGCGCAAGCTATTATAAAGCCCGTTAACCCAGTTGTGGCAGGGCAAAAGCGCTTTTATTCTCCCCTTGTAAAAAATATTGCCAAGCAGGAAAATATCTCAGACCAAGAATTAGCCACTGTACTTGGAAGTGGAAAAGATGGTCGCGTAACCAAAGCAGATATTTTAGCTTTTTTGAAAAACAGGAAAGCTCCTAATAAATCAACCCAACAAAACACAATTGCTTCTACACAAAGTAATGCAATTCCAGCAGCAGCTTTAACAGAATCCTCTGTAAAAAACGATACAGATGAGGTTGTATCCATGTCACGTATGGAACAAATGATTTCTAACCACATGGTGCATAGCCTTAAAACCGCAGCACATGTACAGTCATTTATCGAAATTGATGTTACCAAACTTTGGAATTGGCGTGAAAAGCTTAAAAATCAATTTGTTAGTCAGCATGGGGTCAAACTAACATTTACCCCCATTTTTTTACATCTAGTGGCACAAGTGCTTCCTGAATTTCCATTGCTCAATGCCACCTTAGAAGGTACGACTATCATTAAGAAAAAAGATATTAATTTGGGTATGGCTACAGCTTTACCAGATGGTAATTTAATAGTTCCAGTCATTAAACAGACCAACACCTTAAGTCTTATTGGACTTGCTAAGAAAGTACATGAGCTGGCTTCAAACGCTCGTAACAATACACTAAACCCTGATGATGTTCAACAAGGTACCTATACTGTGACAAATGTAGGTATGTTCGGAAGCCTCACAGGAACACCAATTATCAACCAACCGCAACTTGCTATTTTGGCACTTGGGGCCATTCGCAAAGTACCTTCTGTTTTGGAAACTGAAAATGGTGATGTCATTGCCATACGCCAGCAAATGATGGTGTCACACAGCTACGATCATAGAATAATTAATGGTGCAATGGGGGGTATGTTTTTATTGCGCCTAAAACAACTTATTGAAAACTGGGACGAATCTCAAATAATTTAATATGGAACTTTCCCTCAAACGGCCTTTGTGTTTTTTTGATTTAGAAACAACTGGAGTAAATGTTGCTAAAGACAGGATAGTGGAAATATCTATTTTAAAAATTTTTCCAAATGGAAATAAAGAATCAAAAACATGGCTGGTAAATCCTGAAATGCCCATTCCGCAAGAAACTACAGCTGTTCACGGAATTACAGATGAAAAAGTAGCTAATGAACCTACTTTCAAACAGTTGGGTAAAGATGTTTACAACATGATAAAAGGATCAGATTTGGCAGGTTTTAATTCCGATCGCTTTGATATTCCATTACTGGCTGAGGAAATGTTGCGTGTTGAAATTGATGTGGATTTTAAAAAACACCTAACGGTAGATGTACAAACCATTTTTCATAAAATGGAAAAGCGAAACTTGTCAGCTGCCTATAAATTTTACTGTGGTAAAGATTTAGACAATGCTCATAGTGCTGCAGCTGATACTAATGCAACCTATGAAGTATTGAAATCACAAATTGAAAAATATGACGAACTCGAAAATGATGTTTCCAAATTAAGTGCCTTTTCAACGCGAAGTAAGAGTGTTGATTATGCAGGTTTGGTTATAGTAGATAACGATGGAGACGCCGCTTTTAACTTCGGAAAGCACAAGGGTAAGAAAGTGGCAGAGGTGTTGCAACGTGAACCAGGTTATTTCAGTTGGTTATTGAATGCAGACTTTCCAAGATATACCAAAAAGGTACTCACTGCAATTCGTCTTGAAAGCATGAACGAGGCATGAAGATTATTTGTATAGGCAGAAATTATGCAGCTCATGTAGAAGAACTCGATAATGAACGTCCCGATGAGCCTGTGATTTTCATTAAGCCCGATACTGCAATAGCACAATCAAATCTACCTTTTTTTATTCCTGAATTTTCAAATGAAGTGCATCATGAAGTTGAGGTATTAGTGCGTATCAATCGCATTGGAAAACACATTCAGACCAAATTTGCACACAAATACTACGATCAAATAGGCTTGGGAATTGACTTCACTGCTCGAGATATTCAGCAACAACTTAAATCAAAAGGACTGCCATGGGAAAAAGCAAAAGCTTTTGACGGATCGGCATTTGTTGGTAAGTGGTATGACAAGTCTGGCTTGGGTGATTTGAAGAAACTTTCCTTTTCCCTTCATAAAAACGGTGAGTTGGTTCAAGCGGCAGACACTGGTCTAATGTTGTGGTCTATTGACGAAATCATTTCATATGCTTCCCAATATTTTACTTTGAAAATTGGAGATATTATTTTTACAGGCACCCCAGCTGGCGTAAGCCGGGTTGTTAAAAATGATCTCTTAGAAGGTCATTTAAATGGTCAAAAGGCCCTTTCCTTAATTGTAAAATAAATGCGTGCAGATATCATTACAATAGGAGATGAAATTCTAATTGGTCAAGTAGTGGATACTAACGCTACTTATCTTGGAAAGACACTTAATAATATTGGTGTTGAAGTACGTCAAATACATTCCATATCAGATAATAAAGAAGCCATTTTAAATGCTTTTACCACTGCTCAAGACCAAGTTGATTTGGTGGTTATGACAGGGGGGCTTGGTCCAACAAAAGACGATATAACCAAACACACTTTGTGCGCATATTTTGATGATAGCTTGACTTTCTTTCCAGATGTTATGGCACATATTGAAGAATTGTTTCGAAAATATGTAAAAGCAACTGTCAATGACCTAAATAGGAGTCAAGCCATGCTTCCCTCCAGTTGCACCCAACTTTTCAACGCACATGGAACTGCCATGGGTATGTGGATGCAGAAAGGAGAGACTGTATTTGTATCACTCCCGGGTGTTCCCTTTGAAATGAAACATTTGGTACAGGAAAAAATGATTCCGTTGATAAAAGCGACCTTTTCCTTACCTGTGCGTGTGCACAAAACGATGATGACTTATGGACTTGGTGAAAGCATTATTGCAGAAAAAATAAGCGATTGGGAATCCGCATTACCACAACATATAAAGTTAGCCTATTTGCCCAACCTTGGGCGAGTGCGTTTGCGTTTATCGGCAAAAGGTACAGATGCGGTACAATTGAATTCCGAAATTAAAACCCTCTTTGATGCGTTGTATCCCATTATTGGAGCGCATATAACTGGATTTGAATCAGAACAGCCTATAGAAATGCAAATTGGGAACACACTTGTGAAACATAAATGGACACTTGCTACTGCCGAAAGCTGTACAGGAGGTGCATTAGCGTCTATATTTACCAAAAATGCGGGCGCTTCCACTTTTTTTAAAGGCTCAGTTGTATCTTATTCTAACCATGTAAAATGCACTGTTCTAGGTGTTTCTCAAGATGAAATAAATCGATTCTCTGTTGTTAGCGAAGAAGTAGCTATGTCTATGGCAAAAGGAGTCATTCGTCAAACGGGCGCAGATGTGGCCATTGCAACTACCGGTAATTTTGGGCCAAAAAAAGGAGATTCAGATGCGGAAATAGGCACCGTTGTTATCGCTATTATAACCCCAAATATTAACTATGTAGAGACTTTTTGCTTTGGAAAACACCGCCAACGCAACTTGCGCAAAACCACAAACAAAGCACTTGAGTTATTACACAATAAATTAGCCACTGAACTTTAGTTAAAAAATTTTTTTAACACACCATATTTTCCTAAATTTGCACCCTGTTAAAAAAATGTCATGTCGAAAGTGTGTGAATTAACGGGCAAAAAAGCGATGGTTGGGAACAACGTATCGCATGCCATGAACAAAACCAAGCGTAAGTTTGGTGCTAACCTTATTAAGAAGCGTTTCTACCATACTGAAGAAGACAAGTGGATAACGCTTAAGCTTTCAACATCGGCGCTTAAAACCATCAACAAAAAGGGCCTTCCTGCTGTTTTGAAAGAAGCAAGCGCACAAGGACTTATTAAATAAGGCAAGTCAGGGCTAAAAAAGGAAATCGCATTCAAGTTATTTTGGAATGTACAGAGCACAAAGATTCAGGT
>MDSV01083250.1_pt1 | contig 10756 bp, 9 predicted proteins | sample 810851 | NCBI WGS metagenome assembly MDSV01 (sample SAMN05326640, study PRJNA326480) | marine metagenome | isolation source: seawater | place: Atlantic Ocean: North East | collected 2012 | reverse complement strand
CCAAAGGCCAGCGCCCCGATTACCAGCCCCGGCACGATCTTGTCGCAAACACCAAGGCACAGCGCCGCATCATAAACCCCGTGCGACAGGCCGATGGCAGTCGACATCGCGATAACATCGCGGCTCATCAATGAAAGTTCCATGCCCGGGCGGCCCTGGGTAACGCCATCACACATGGCCGGAACGCCGCCAGCCACCTGCGCCGTTGCCCCAACAGTGCGCGCGGCGGCCCGGATGATCTGCGGATAGGTCTCGAACGGCTGATGCGCCGACAGCATGTCGTTATAGGCGGTGATGATGCCGATATTCGGGGCCAGGGCGGCGCTGTCTCCCAGTACCTCGTTCTGGTCCGGGCCAGCCGCAGCAGCAGCATGCGCCAGATTCGAACAAGACAGGCCGCGGCGGTCGCTGTCAGGTGATGTTTCCATCGCCTCGATATCTTCAAGATAGGCGCTGCGTGTATCGTGGCTGCGCCGGTCGATACGTTCGGTCACGCTGGCAACGCGATCATGAAGGGTGCTCATTGACATGTCCCCGCGGCAGCTGTCGTTATGGCGTCAATCGTCATAAGGGTCGATCCAGTGATGCCCGTCGCGTGTCAGCAGATTATCAGCCGGGCCCATGGTTCCACTACGGTAGAGTTCTGGTCTGCGCCCGGCAAGCTGGTCAATAACAGGATCAATGATATCCCATGCGGCAAGCACTTCATCCCGCCGCATGAACAGAGTCTGGTTGCCGCGCGCGGTATCCATCAGCAGGCGTTCATAGGCATCGGGAAGCCGTTCATTGAACGTATCATCAAAGCTGAGATTGAGTTCAGAGGGAAACAGGCGCATGCCGCCCGGGCCCGGCTGTTTTGAAATCAGCTGCAGACGCAGCCCTTCACTTGGTTGCAGGCGAATGATCAGCCGGTTTGGCTGGCTGTCGATCGCGTCATTGCCGTTGCGGCGAAAGATATCATGCGGGCGCTGCTTGAAGGTGATGACGATTTCCGACGCGCGGTGCGACAGCTTCTTGCCGGTGCGGACAAAGAAGGGCACACCTGCCCAGCGCCAGTTATCAATGGCCAGCTTCATCGCGACATAGGTTTCGGTATCCGAATCCTGACCGAGCTCGCCAGCATATTCCTGATACTGCCCGCAAATGATGTCGGCTGCATCAACGGGCCGCACGGCGCGCAGCACGCGCAGCTTTTCATCACGTACCTGATCGGCATCAAAGAAGGATGGCGGTTCCATTGCCACAAGGCAGACAAGCTGCAGAAGGTGGTTCTGCACCATATCGCGGATCGCGCCATAGGAATTGTAATAGCCGGCGCGATCACCAACCCCAACGGTCTCGGCGACAGTGATCTGCACATGGTCGATATGATTGTTGTTCCATTGCGTTTCGAAGATGACATTGGCAAAGCGCAACGCCATAAGGTTCTGCACGGTCTCCTTGCCGAGGTAATGATCGATCCGGTAGATCTGGCTCTCGTCAAAAATCTCGGCCAGTTCGGCATTGATGGCGCGGCTGGACGCCCCGTCATGACCAAGCGGCTTTTCAACCACAAGACGCGCCTGCGCGGTGACAAGGCCGGAAGATTTCAGCATGCCCGTTGCCGCGCCAAACAGACTGGGCGCGATGGCAAGGTAAAAGATGACGGGCCGTACAGCATCGCTGCGTTCACCAACAAATTCGGCCAGCGCAGCGCTGCCATCACCCGAGGCCACATCCAGCTTAATCATTGTGATGATCGACAGAAACGCGTTCCAGGCATCTTCACTTGCCCGCCCGCTGGTGAAGGCATCGCCGCAGAACGGGCGCAGCTTGTCAGCATATTCAGTTTGCGATATTTCATGGCGTGATGCTGCGGCAATGCGGTAATCGGCGGTGATCTGACCATCGAGATAACGCCAGAACAATGCTGGCAGAATTTTCCGCAGCGCCAGATCGCCGGTGCCGCCGATGATCACATAATCGCTTGGCACCAGCCCTTTGGTCAGGGATTTCATATCTGCTTCTCTGGCGTCAGCTATGCCGTGGTCAGCCTGTTCACCGGTCATGTTGTCAACCATTGTTGTCAGCCATCTTTGCAGGTCCGTCGATTATGTCTGAAGGATCGCCCCGGCGGTGTCCAGCATCCTGTTTGAAAAGCCCCATTCATTGTCATACCAGGCCAGCACGCGCGTCATGCCGTCCGGCATCACACGTGTCTGGTCGAGATGCAGGATTGACGAGGCCGGATTGTGATTGAAATCACTGGAGACAAGCGGCCGGTCAGTAACTTCGAAGACGCCGTTGTCGGCTGCTTTGCTGGCCGCGACAAACACCGCGTTAAGGGCGTCAGCATCCATCACATCACGCGGCTGAAAGACCAGATCGACGGCCGATACATTGGGGGTTGGCACGCGAATGGCCACACCGTCAAGCTTGCCGGCAAGGTCGGGCAGGACAAGGCCCACAGCCCGCGCTGCACCGGTGGTTGACGGCACCATATTGATGGCGGCAGCACGCGCCCGGTACGGGTCCTTGTGATCACCATCTATCAGGTTCTGATCACCTGTATAGGCATGCACGGTGGTCATGAAGCCCTGCAGGATGCCGCAGCTTTCATGCAGGATCCTGGCAACCGGTGCCAGACAGTTTGTGGTACATGATGCGTTTGAAACGACCGTCATGTCGCCCGTCAGGACGTCTTCATTGACGCCATATACGATGGTGGCATCTGCGCCCCTTGACGGGGCGGACACCAGCACCTTTGCAGCACCGGCAGCGATGTGGCGTCTGGCGGCATCGGCATCGGTGAAAATGCCGGTGCATTCCATGACAAGGTCAACGCCCAGATCGCCCCAGCGGCATTCCTCGGGCGAGCGTTCGCTGAGATAGGTGATGCGCTGCTCATCGATCTGGATGAAACCGTCTCCGGCGGTTACTGTCTGATGCAGTCGGCCATGTGTTGAATCGAGTTCAAGCAGAAGGGCCGATGTTTCGGCGGGTGCCAGGTCATTGATCGCGACAATCTGAAAATCGCTGCGTGGTGATTCCAGAAGCGCGCGCACTACATTTCGGCCGATCCGGCCAAATCCGTTGATGGCAATCTGTTTCATAATACCCCCTCTTGCAAAAAACCCTGCCAACTGCCCGTTTTGTTCACCTTATCTGATTAAGCTGCGACAGGGGTGATGTCAATAAATAAATCAAAATGATTTAAAAACAATTGACTGATGCATCTGCACATGATTTCTGGTGTCCAGCGTTGTGGATGTGCCATGGTCATGACGCACCGGATTACAGTCACCCCAGAGTTGAGGATGATCACGTGTTACAAGTGGCGAGGTATTTTGCCGGGCATGACATTACCCGGGCATGACTTATATCGCCGGCATCACATCGCCGGGCAGGAATTTGAATGAAAGCGCAGTCATCCATTGGCGATCATCGCTTGCCATCATCGCATGGCGGCAATCAGGTCACGGTCGGACAGTATAATGAACGGTTGGTGATTTCGCTTTTGCGCCGCCATGGCCGGCTGACCAAGGCCGAACTGGCGCGCCTGACGGGTCTGTCGGCACAGACAATGACAGTGATCGTCAAGCGGCTGATGGAAAATGATCTGCTGGTGCAGGGCGACAAACAGCGCGGCAAGGTAGGCCAGCCTTCAACACCGTTCGGGCTTAATCCGCGCGGTGCTGTGTCGATCGGCATCAAGATAGGCCGCCGGTCACTGGACATGATGGTGATGGGGTTTGACGGGTCGGTGATTGAACGGCGCGCTGACCGGTTTGCCATTCCTGATGCTGCCTCAACGCTGACGCTGATCCGCGCCGGGCTTCCCGAACTGATTGCCGCGCTGCCGTCTGGACTGCGCACGCGCATCCTTGGTGCAGGCATCGCCATGCCGCGCACATTGGCCGGATGGGAAGACGAGATGAACCTGCCTGCCGGCGCGCTGGCCGGATGGAGTGATATCGATATCGTTGCCGAGATCGAGGCCATGGTGCAGGCGCCGACCTATCTGCTGCATGATGTGTCGGCCGCCTGTCTTGCCGAACTGTGTTTTGGCGTTGGCAAGGATATCCAGAATTTCTTCTACATCTATGTTGGCAGCTTTGTTGGGGGCGGACTGGTTCTGTCGAACCAGCTGCAGACCGGTGCGCATGGTAGCGCGGCCTCTATCGGGTCTTTGCCGACGGGCCTGTCGATGGATGGCGGGGCAACCGGCGAAAAGGCAGCGCAACTGATCGAACGCGCCTCGCTGACCGGATTCGAGGCGATGGCACGTGCTGCCGGACATGATGACCCGCACGCCTTTTATTATGGTGAGCAGGATGCCTCTACCCGTGCGCTTTTTTCGCAATGGGCGGTTGATGCTGCCGACAGTCTGGCCTTTGCGGTGACGGTGACGGCGGCTGTGCTGGATCTTGATGCGGTGGTTATCGCTGGCGGGCTGCCGCATGACCGGGTGGCTGAACTGGTGGCGCTGACGCATGAACGCCTGCCGCGCTACAACACCAAGGGGCTGCATCTGCCGCAAATTCACCAGGCTGCCATCGGCATTGATGCGCGTGCTCTTGGTGGGGCGTTTGCGCCGATCTACACGTATTTTTCGCTGGAACGCAACGCGCTGCTGATCGAGGGGTGATCCTGCGACTGCGCGCCGATTGCCGGATGGCGCAGCGGCTGGCCCGGGTGCGGGCGATATCTTGCCTGTACACAGGATAAGTGTCATCTTCGACGGCGTTAATTCCCTTTGGTCAGCCGACCCTGTTGATCCGGACACACCGCCATGACTCCTGCGCAAATGAACACGCCCACCCCGCATTCATCCACACGCCATCCATTGGTGACACAGCAGCATATCGATTCCTATCGGGCCCATGGCGCGGTGCTGGTCAAAGGGCTGTTTGCCGATCATGTTGATGATATTGCTGCCGGCATTGCGATGAACATGCAGGCACCTGGTCCCTATGCGGCGGAAAATCTGAAGCCGGGGGAGACCGGCCGGTTTTTCGATGATTATTGCAACTGGCAGCGCATACCGCAGTTTGAACAGGTGATCCGCAATTCTGCCGTGGCGGAGGTCGGTGCCGATCTGATGGGATCACAGACGGTGCAGCTGTTCCATGATCATGTGCTGGTGAAAGAGCCTGGCACGTCAAAGGCCACACCATGGCATCAGGACAGCCCCTATTATTTTGTCGAAGGACAGCAGACGGTCAGTTTCTGGTGCCCGGTCGATCCGGTGGATGAGGCAACGCTGCGCTGTGTTGCCGGATCGCATCGTTGGGCCCGTCCGGTGTTGCCAACACGCTGGCTGTCGGAAGATACCTTTTATGCCGATGAAAGCGAATGGATGCCGGTGCCGGACCCCGATGCCGAGCGCATGGATGTGCTGGAATGGCCGATGGCGCCAGGGGATGCTGTTGCATTCGACTTTCGGGTTCTGCATGGCGCGCGCGGCAATGACAGTGCGATCCGCCGGCGCGCTTTTTCGGTGCGGCTGGTCGGTGATGATGCGCGATACGTCACACGTCCCGGTCGGACCTCGCCACCGTTTCCGGGGCATGGTATGACGGCTGGCGACAGGTTGCGCGCGGACTGGTTTCCGATCCTTCTGGACCGCCGCGATGATAAAAGTAACAAAGGCTCACAAGCAGGTTCAGATGCGTAAACAGGTTGTTATTATCGGGGCTGGTCCATCGGGGTTGCTTCTTGGCAGACTTCTGGATCTGGCAGGCATCGACAACGTCGTTCTGGAACGCCAGACCCAGGACTATGTGCTGGCCCGTATCCGGGCCGGTATTCTGGAACAGACGACGGTCGATCTGATCCACCGTGCCGAAGCCGGGGCCCGGCTGGCAGAGGAAGGCATCAAGCATCATGCGATGCAACTGGCCTTTGATTACAACGCGGTATCGATTGACCTGTCGCGCCACACCAATGGCAAGGTTGTCACCGCGTATGGCCAGACCGAGGTAACACGGGATCTGTGTGAAGTGCGCGACAACGCCGGCAGTGCCACCGTCTATGAGGCGGATAATGTCGAGATTCATGACATCGATGGTGATGCACCTTACGTAACCTACCTAAAGGATGGGACAGGCCACCGGATTGACTGCGATCTGATTGCCGGTTGTGACGGCTATCACGGGGTCAGCCGGCGCACGGTTCCTGAATCGGCCATCACTACCTATGAAAAAATCTATCCGTTTGGCTGGCTGGGTCTGTTGTCCGATACACGGCCGGTGGCGCAGGAAGTTGTCTACGCCAATACTGAGCGTGGATTTGCACTTTGTTCCATGCGATCGATGACGCGCTCGCGCTATTACATCCAGTGCGATGTCGATGACAAGGTCGAGAACTGGAGCGATGATGCGTTCTGGGACGAGTTTCGTCGTCGTCTGCCGCCGGAGATGGCCGATGCGCTGGAAACCGGCCCGTCGATTGAAAAGAGCATTGCCCCGTTGCGCAGTTTTGTGGCTGAACCGATGCGTTTTGGCCGGTTGATGCTGGCCGGTGATGCGGCGCATGTTGTGCCGCCCACCGGGGCCAAGGGGCTTAACCTTGCGGCATCGGACATCCATTACATGTATGACGCGATCTTGGGCTTTTTGCAGGATCGCGATGCCGCAGCGCTTGATGAATATTCGCGGCGCGCACTGGCGCGGGTGTGGAAGGCCGAGCGTTTTGCCTGGTGGCTGACCACGCTGACCCACCGCTTCAATGACGACCCGTTCGAACAGCGGATGAAAGAGGCCGAGCTGGCCTATATCACGACATCAGATGCTGGTCGCCAGATGGTTGCTGAAAACTATGTGGGGCTGCCGCTCTAGCCGGATGTCTTGCCAGCGTTGTCAGACGGGTCTTGTTTTGGCCCGTCATCCTCTTCATCCAGCTTTTCCAGCGCGGCACGCTGGCGTGTCGGGTCACGTTCGGGGCGATGCTGGCGGGTAAATACACGTCCGCTCTGCAGCGCATCCTGACCAAGGCGGCCATGAATATCATCAATGGCAGCTTCCAGGCTGTCCTGGCGCGCGTCGGTATCACCTGCAAGATCGAGAAGGCTGACCCCGTCAGGTGGCCCCAGCTGTTCGGCACCGATGCCAAGCAGACGGTAGCGCCGCCTGCCGCCAAGTTCGCCCGCCAGAAGCGCCCGCCCGACGGTAAACAGCATATGCGCCTTGTCAGTGCGTGATGACAGGGTCTGGCTGCGTGTCAGAATGCGGTGATCGGGTCGTTTGAGTTTCAGGGTCACGCGCCCGCCGGCCAGATTCTGCGCTTTCAGCCGGGTGGATACTTTCTGGCACAGAACCTCCAGCTCTGCTTCCAGCGCGGCTGCGCTTCCAAGGTCCTTGATGAAGGTCGTTTCGCTTGAGATGCTTTTGACGTCACGCTCTGGCGTGACGGCGCGCGGGTCAATTCCGGCGGCAAGATCGCGAATGGCACCAGCTCGCCGCCCCAGAATGCCGGTCAGCTGGTCGGCCGGTGCGGTGACCAGCTGACCACAGCTTGCAATGCCGGCTGCTTCGAGACGTGCCACCGCCGATTTGCCAAGCCCGAACAGGACAGACACCGGCTGCGGGGCCAGCCAGTCGCGTGACTCGGCCATGCCGATAATGAAAAAACCGTCCGGTTTGTCACGATCAGAGGCCATTTTGGCCAGCGACTTGGTGCCGCTGAGACCAACCGAAACAGTAATGCCGATCTCGTCCCGGATGCTGTTCTGCAAACGCACCAGCGCCTCGGCCGGGCTGCAGCCATGCAGCTTTTGGGTGCCTGTCAGATCAAGAAAGGCCTCATCAATCGAAACCGGCTGAACAAGCGGGGTTAGGGCCAGCATGCGATTGCGGATGTCACGGCCAATCGCGACATAGTGATCCATGCGCGGGCGAATCACCACGGCATCGGGACAGCGTTTCAGCGCCTGCCATGTCGGCATAGCCGATCGCACACCAAATTTTCGCGCAATATAACAGGCAGCTGCCACCACCCCGCGTTCGCAGCCGCCAACAATCACCGGCCTGTCGCGGATTGACGGATCGTCGCGTTTCTCAACTGAGGCATAGAACGCATCACAATCCACATGGGCAAGCGACAGCTGGAACAATTCCTCATGACTTCGGATATCGGTGCTGTGACATGCCGGACAGCTGTGTGGCGGGGCATCGCCGCCGATAAACCCAGCCTGTCCGCAGGCACGGCACATGACAGGATAGGAATTATGGACAGCATAGGAATTATGGGTCACAGCCAGACCGCCAATTGGTGGATGAGGCTCCCATGTTATGCCAGCCCGGCCTGTTGCCTCAAGCGGTGGCTGCCGGTTGCCAGTCACATTGACGCGATTCGCATGAAGATATCCCGTGACGTGCTGCCTAAAGCGCAGGATCATCCAGCATGGCGGCTGCCTCGCGTACCCGTGCTGCATTGTCCGGGGCGATGCTGCCATCTGCCATGAACATGGAATTTTCAAAGCCTACGCGCAGTTTGCCGCCGCGCGCCACCGCATGCCGGATGCAGGCGGCCTCTTCAGTGCGGAAGGCGCAGATGGCCCAGTCACCATCAATGCCCTCATCAGCCATCACGGCAAGGCATTCATCGATTACAGCCGGATCGGAAATCGCACCGGTGTAGTGGCCGATGACAAACAGACACCAGACACCTGATCGCGGCAGATCTGCTGCCTGCAGCAACTGCCCCAGCAGACGCAGCTGGTCTGGCGCATAGCAGATATGCTGGGTCAGGATACCTTGCTCTGCAAGCCAGCTGTAAAATGCACAATCCTCGGCTGTTGGCGCGCCAGATGGCATCATTTCGGGAACACCGATCGACACACCGGGTGGCCGCGTGTCACGGGTCACGTTGCGCATATCCTGCGGGCCATAGCGACCGACAGTTTCGGTGGTGATCTGCAGATGCAGGTCGGGGACAGCCAGCGCCAACTCGCCCAGCGCCTCACGATACAGCCCGGCATCAAGGATATGTGCCTTGTCATCACCGCGCACATGGAAATGCATGGCACGCGCGCCGGCACTGGCGCATTCCTGCGCTGTTGTCACAATCTGCGGGATCGTTACCGGCACCGCTGGATGATCATCATCGGTCAGGCGCGCACCGTTCGGTGCAACCATCAGGCGGGGAAGCGGTGTTGCGGGCATGTTTATCAGCTCCTGTAAGGCAATGCGGCCATAAGACAGTTTTCACACACCGGGATTACAGCACATCACCGATGATGCTTTCACCTGCAAATTGTTTGGTCCGGTCTGGTCTGGCCCGGTCTGGTCTGGCCCGGTCTGGTCTGGTCTGTCAGATGAAGCAGTGCCCTTGCCAAATGAAAATCGTGGGTCACAAACGGCGAGGAAAGCAAACGCCTTCAAAGCAGCCATTCACAAAACTGTAATAATTGTGACACCAATCTGTAACGCGTCAGGCGCAGTTGTTCGTGACCAACAACCCTCATGCAGGAGAGGCACTATGCGTTTAACCTTTGCCCTTGTCGGTGCGATCGCCCTTACAGGTGTGACAACCGCTGCCAGCGCTCGCGATTATCTGAGCATTGCTGGTTCATCCACGGTGCTGCCATTTGCTACAATCGTAGCTGAGCAGCTTGGCAACAACCCCAGCTTCAAGACACCGGTTGTCGAATCCGGCGGCTCATCTGTCGGCAAGAAGGGTGTTTGCGAAGGTATCGGCACCGAATTTATCGATATCGGTAACGCATCCTCACGGATGAAGACTGGCGAACTGGAATATTGCGCAGGTAACGGCGTCGACCTGACTGAAATCAAGGTCGGCTATGACGGCATTGTTGTTGCAAGTTCAAAGGCAGCTGCGCCGCTTAACATCTCCAAAGCTGATCTTGGTATGGCGCTTACAGCCAAAGTATCGGTTTGTTCCAGTGGTGCGCAGAACCACAATTGCACACAGATGATCGACAATCCCTTCATGAAGTGGAGCGACATCAACCCGAGCTATCCTGACGTTGAAATCCGTGTTTATGGTCCGCCAACAACATCCGGTACACGTGGCTCATTCGTCGAGATGGTCAACGAAAAAGGCTATTGCAAAAAAGACGAGCTGATGAAGGCGGCTCTGGCCGCTGCTGGCGAGAAGGCAAAAGCCTGCCGCGCGATGCGTCAGGACGGTGCATTCATCGAAGCTGGTGAGCAGGACAACCTGATCGTTCAGAAGTTGCAGGAAGACCCGAATGCATTCGGTATCTTCGGTTTCTCCTACCTCGACCAGAACAGCGATACGCTGCAGGGTGCAATTATCGACGGTGGTGCGCCGACATTTGAAGCCATTGCGGAAGGCAGCTACTCGGTATCAAGAGCGCTCTACTTCTACGTCAAGCACGCGCATATGGGCGTTGTTCCGGGCATGGAAGAGTATATGGCAGAGTGGGTAAAGCATTGGGGCGATGACGGCGTATTGTCAGATGCCGGCATGATCCCGATGCCAATGGCCGAGCGTGACCAGTATCTGGCCGCCATGAAGGACCTGCCAAAACTTACTGCTGACATGCTCAAGTAAGACTGGCAAAAACAACGGGAGCCGGTTACAAGACCGGCTCCCCTTTTCTTGTTTCTGGCAGGAGGCACAGGTGAACAGCTTTTCCGTTGCGCTCGCAGTCCTCCTGATCGGATTTGTCTATTTCATTCTTGGTACACGCAGTGCGACCGCGGCACGACAAAGCGGCTCACGCCTGCATTCCCTTCCTCATCATTACGGGCTCTATGCCGGCATGATGGCAAGCCTGCCGGCGTTATTT
>MDSV01232820.1_pt1 | contig 10757 bp, 12 predicted proteins | sample 810851 | NCBI WGS metagenome assembly MDSV01 (sample SAMN05326640, study PRJNA326480) | marine metagenome | isolation source: seawater | place: Atlantic Ocean: North East | collected 2012 | reverse complement strand
TGATTTATAATTTTATATTTATCTAATAAATAACTCTAAACTAAACGTTCTAATTTACTTATTTTAATTGCTTTATTATTAATTTGATATGACATATTATCACTGTCATATTTTAAAGAAGATAACAAAAAACTATGACTTATTTTTAAATTTTTTATTGAATCTAAAAAATAAGATATTGGATTACTTTCTACAATTTTCTTCTGATTATGTAAATTTTGAATAAACGAAACCCTTTCTCTATACGTAAGATCTGAATGATCTTTTTTAATATTAGATTTAAAAAATATATCTTTATGATTAATTTCAAATATACATTCCCCACTTTCATTTGCATAAAAATTTTGTTTAATTTTTGTATAAATTTCATATTTTACACTAAAAAAAGATTTATTTTCTGTTTTTAAATTATTATTTTTTAATATACATTCAAATACATTTTTTTTTAAACTTTTGTTTTCATTCACACAATCATAAATTTTATTTGAAGAATAAATTTTTTTGTGATTTAAATATAAAAAAGAAAAACTTTTTTGTTTAAATAAATTATTATCTTTTTTTATCCAATGTAGAAATAAAGATTCTGGTATTTTACATTCTGAAAATATATCTAAAATAAATCGTGTTGGATAATAATGAATAGTAATATCTCTTTTTCTTAACAAATTAATTGAATACTCTTTAGAACTTTTATCTAATTTATCATCAGGAATAATCACAAATATTTTTTCCACTATATCTTGTTTCAATATTGGATCAAAATCACCAGTTGGACCATCTTTATCTATATCTTCATTACAAAATGATAGAGAATATAAATATTTTATCTTATATATACTATGTATTGGACATAAATAACTACTTATTTGATCAGCTATTTCATAATCAATAGAGCAATTTTTTTCTGTTTTGTACATGATATTAATTTTAATAGTTTTTTTCTAATCATTATAATACAATCAATTTTTTTTAATATACATAAAAGAAAATAAATTAAACTACTTGAATACAATTCTGTAGATCATTTATATCATAAGATCTACTTTTAGAATACCACTTTGCTTTTCCTTTTTCATCAGCTACACAGCTATTAAATAGTATTAATGAATCATCCTTAATTGATATAAAATTACCGATAACATTTGAATTTCCTTTAAATTCAAAAATAAATCTAGCATACTTAATATCTTTTACACTTTTTAAAAAATCTTGTTTATTCATTTTCTTTTTTTATTAATTTTTTTTTAGGTGTTTCGATTTTTAAAAATTGATTATATTTTATTTTAAAAAACATAAGATGAGTGATTCTAAATTAATAACAAAAAATAAATGTATATCATGTAATGTAGTTTTAGATTATTATAGAGATGGTACTGAAGAAGAAGGTTTTCGATGCCATAATTGTTATTGGGAACAAGAAGGACCATATATGAGAAAAAAAGATGTTCTTGATCTAATAAAACCTGATTATCGACCAAAGAATAAAAAATCTAAATAAAACTTAATTTCTTATATTTTTTACCCTATATAAAATTATAAAAAAAAATCGAAACCTTTTAAGAAGTAACAGTAGGTTTCTACCTGGGTTTCCTATTTAATAACCCTGGGAATTGCTGTGATGCCCGAGTGGTCTAAGGGGGCAGACTTAAGATCTGCTATCTTCGGATGCGTGGGTTCGAACCCCACTCACAGTATTATAAAAAAAATACTTATTTAATTAAAATTACAACTCAGTTAGGGTACATTTACAAGTTAAACCATATATTACTTCAGATGAAATCCATCCATTTTCTTCTAACTCATTTATTGCTTCATGAAAAGAATCATTATCTGAATTATATCCTTCCTGTCCATAAATATTTTGATAAATTTTTGAAATAAATTCTTTTGAATATTTTTCTTGATTCTTAATTTCTATATTATTTTTAATACATGAATCACTAGATATAAATTCAATATCATAATCATTTAATATTATTTCCTCTTTTGACAATATTTCCTCTTTTTCTTTTTCATTTAATGAAATTTCAAATTCAGACCATCGATAAAAACTAACTATAACTATTTCTACTTCTTGTCCATCTATTTCTTTAAAATAAAATTCCTCATCATATGAAGATTTTCTAAATTCTGGTTCTAATAAATATTGTTTTGACATTCTTTAATTTAATTTAATATTTAGTTAATATCAATTTTTATTTTAAAATTAATGCTCATAAATTTATAAATAATATGAATTATAAATTTATATGTTTAATTTAGATTAAATAATTTAAAGTGATAATAACATACTAAAATATGATAATTAATCATTTAAACGTATCATTATTTTTTATATATTTTTTTATACAATTATTTGTAGCACCAAAAAATAATTATTCATTAATTTCTACAATAAATACAATATTAACTGCTTTTATACCTAATTATTTATTTATAACAGATTACAATAATTTTATTAATATTTATAAATATGATATAAATGAAATAAGTTCGTTATATCAGTATCCATCAAAATTTTTATTAAGTTATGTAATATATGATATATATTATAGTTTATTTCCATTTAAAAAAGATATGATTATACATGGAATTTTATTACTATTAAGTATAATATTAGTTGAATATTACAATATTCAACATTATATATGTCAAGGATTATTAATACAGACATCAACATTATTTTTAAATTTTATTAATAAATCAGATATATGTGGTTTATTATTCGTAATAACATTCTTCATATATAGAATCATATTATTTCCAATTTTGTCTATTAAATATTTTAATTATGCTTTTACTTTATTAACTAATTCAAATTTAAATTGTCATAAATTAATTATTTTGTTAGTTTTATTTTTAAACATTTTAAATTTTTACTGGTTTAAAAAAATTATTTTAAAATTTAAATATAAATTATTAAAAAAAATTAATAATATTGAATAATTAAGCACTTAAAGGCTGCATTTCATTTGGACATTTTTTATTTTTAAAATCTGTTGTACTTAAAGGACTAATATCTTCGTATTCATATTTACTTACAGTATTAGGTGATTTATATAAAAACCATTTAGCATAACCTATCATTGATGATGATATTAGAATAGATATACTAGAGACCATTAGAGGTGGTTCATTTATTACAACAGCATAAGATAATGTACTTGTACAACTTAAAATCTGTAATAATATAAAATTAGTATCAATCGAATGTGTATCTTTTACTTTAAATACATGTATGACCTGTGGAATATATAAAATAAAATTAATCGCAGCAGTTAAATATCCTAAGGTTTGTCCCAAAAAATAATTATTCATGTATTTAATATTATATTTATTTTAAAAAATAAATTAATTTATTTAAAATTTATGATTTAAAGCTAAATTATTACATTAGATTATAAAGGGTTAGGTGGCCGAGTGGTCTAAGGCGGTAGACTTAAGATCTACTATCTTCGGATGCGTGGGTTCGAACCCCACCCTAACCATTTTCATTTTATTATAATTATTTATTATAATAAACTAAACATATCTCTAATTACACTATTATCCGATTAATATTACATAGTTGCCATTCATTATTCTTGTTCATTAAATCCTTTTCAAATTCAAATATATCTTCTCTATTTTCTAATTCTATACTTAATCTAATTTTTTGTTTTACAGATTTTTGATCCCAAATTGATTGAATTTCAGGTCCAATCATACCAGCACTAATTTCTCTTACTATCTCATGATTATTATAATAACCCAGAAACTTTGACGTGCTTTTTATATTTCCATATTTTATCCAATAATTTATTAATTCAATATTTTTTATTTTTATATTTTTATCTAAACTTTTAACTTCTGATTTCGATCTTAAATAATTTAAACCATTTGATAAACTTGGTGATAATAATGTTGTATTTAAAAAATCATAATTATTGATATAACTATGATATGTTTTTAAGTACATATCTTCGCAATGTTCTATAATTTTATATTCATGTATATATTTTAATTCATGATCATTAACATCTACTTCATTATTTAGTAATTTATAATTTTTAATTTTATTAATTTCATCTTTTGATTTCCAACCCCAAGGATACTCTATTAAATTTATTTTTTCACATAAATTTGGAAAATAAAATATACGAAATAAATTTTTACGAATCATTATATTAAAATACTATATTTAAATATAATTATTAAAATGAATTTAATAAATATCACTATAACATTTATTTACAAAAATATTATCAAAATAAATTATTTTATATATTTATTATTATTAAACTTAGATGCCATTTCAGAGAAACCTGAATGAGAAGCAGCATAAATCAATTGTGAATTAGATAATATATAAAATTCCGTAATTGTATCTAATACTTCTTTATTTTTAGTACTTGGATATGATGTATGTCCTATTTCTGCATTTGTTATAATAACATTTTTGTATTTATTCTTTATTTCCAATTTCTTTTTTTTATTATCACAAAAAAATATTATAATTTTATCACTATTTTCTTCAATAAACTTATATATTTTTTTTTGTGAAAAAGTTCTTACATCATTTTTACAGTGAATAAATTTTTTTTTTGTTTCTAGATATTTATCACCCAACCTTAAATGTATAGATATATAATTTACAGGTAATTTAGGTAATATATTCTGGATATTCATTTTTATACTTTTATCAAAATAAAAAACTTCATTCAGACATAAGTTACCTTTATATTCTTTACCATAATAATTTCCAGGTTCTTTTATTGTAACATTTTTTAGTTTTGATATTTTTTCTGAATTAATATTAAAAAAATCATATTTAAATTTTATATATTTCTCAATTTCTATATTATTTATTTTACGATAAACTCTTATATTTTTTTTAATACATTCAGTTAAAATTATCATAAAATACTTTAAAAAATCTCCTATACCGCCATGACGTATTTTAAAATTATAAATAATTATTTTATTAAAATTATTAAAATTATTAATATAATATTCCATAATTAATAATCATAAATTAAAAAGAAAATCTTATTTTTTACTACTTATATTAAAATTTATAAAATTAAATATATAAATATATATTATATAATGGATAGAAACGCAAGTAATGATAATAATGATAATCAGAATGAGAATGAGCATGACAATGGTTTAAATATTGATAATAATGATAATCAGAATGAGAATGAGCATGAAAATGATTTGAATATTGATGATCATGATAATCAGAATGAGAATGAGCATGACAATAATTTGAATATTGATGATAATGATAATGATAATCAGAATGAGAATGAGCATGATAATAGTTTGAATATTGATGATCATGATAATCAGAATGAGAATGAGAATGAAGGTGATGGTCTATCTCAGGATTCTGATTCTGGTAAAACCTTAGTAATAATTTTAAGTGAAACTAGAGCACATGAAATAACTTTTAATAATTTCAAAAAAAATGTTATAGACGAATTAAATGCAGATTTATGTTTATGTATAGGTATAAAACCAGATTATGATTATAATAATCCATTTTATAAATTAGCAAAATATAAATTTACATATAATGAACCAAACGATTTTGGAGATGCTTTTGAATATGCTTATAATATAATATCTAAAGATATACCAAAATACGAAGTTCTTAAAGATATAAATTCTCTTCATAGTAAAGTACGTGAACCAAAACAATCTAATAATAATATTACATATTATGGAAATTATAATGATAAAATTGATTTTAATAATTTTAATGATGATGAAATCATTATACATACAGAAAATTTTTCAGGTAATAATTTTAAAAATAGTATTTACGGAATTAAAAAAAGTGATAATAATAATTTTGTAAAACAAAAAAATGTAATAACATATAAAAAACCTAGACACTGGAGAGAATTTTTAAAAATAAAAGATCAGTTTCTTGGAGGAATAAAAGATAAACATAATCAACATCCTGGTTCAGCTGGAATATTAATATTTTTTAGATGGTTCTTAATGAAAAATCTTAAAGATAATGATTTAATAAATAAATATGATAGATTTGTTATTACTAGAAGTGATTTTCTTTATCAATTACCACATCCAAAAATAAATCTATTAAATGAAGATAATATATGGATTCCTGATGGAGAAGGTTATGAAGGATACACTGATAGACATGTTATATTATCAAAGAAAAATATTGATTCTTATTTAAATATACTAAATAATATGATTCTTAAATCAAATGATTATTTAATAAAAATGAAAGATCGCGAAGCAGAATTGTATCGTCGTTATAAATTCAGATGGAATTTAGAAAGATTAATTAAATTTAATTTGGAACAAAATAATGTAAATCAGCTAGTTAAATATTTTCCTTATATTATGTACTCTGTTAGAAGTAAAAATGGATCTACAAGATGGGCAGCCGGTAAATATGACCCTAAATTAGGTTATTGTATAAAGTATCCTAGTGAATGGAAAAGATCATCTGCTTATAAAGAAAGATTTAATAAATCTGGAAAGAATATTAAAGAATTTTATGAAGAATATTTAAAATAATAATTATCATTCTAAATAAACTATATTTGGTAAATTTCTATATTTACGTGAAGCATCCATTCCATATCCTACTACAAATTTATTTGGACATTCAAATCCATTGTAATCTACTTCTATAATTACTTTTCTTCCTTCCTTTTTATCCAATAATGTACATAATTCTATTTTTTTTGGTCCTCTTTTTTCAATTATTTTTCTAATTTCATTTAATGTATGACCAGTATCAATAATATCATCAATAATTATAACATTTTTATCTTTAATATCTATACTTATATCATGTAATACATTAATTTTACATGATGAAACTCTATTATCACCATAAGAACTTACGTTCATAAATTCTATTTTTACATCTCTATCTATTTCTCTCACTAAATCAGACGTAAATATAAATGCTCCTTTTAATAAACATATTATTATAATTTCATCATCTTTATCATAATTATTTGTAATTTCTGATCCTATTTGTTTTATTCTTTCTTTAATTTGTGTTTTTGAGTATAATTCTGTTATTTTATCCATTTATTTAATTAATATTTTATATTTAAATATATTAAATATTACATTACAGATTTTATTTTATAGTTTTCTTCATTATGCCATATGTCTCTTTTTGCTAATTTTTTACAACCTTGAAACATATGTTCCCAATTTTTAAGATACAAAGTATCCCATCCAGTTATATCTTGATTAAAATTATTACAATCAAAAAACATATAATCCATATTAGTAACATTAAAAGTATTCCATTTATTTAAAGGTTGATTAAAATTATTACAATTTGAAAACATTGAACTCATATTTTCAACATTTGAAACATTCCAACCATTTAAAGGTTGATTAAAATTTTCACATCCTAAAAACATACAACGCATATCTATTACTTTAGAAACATTCCATAAATATAAAGGTTGATTGAATTTTTGACATTCTGAAAACATACCATACATATGTATAACGTTGGAAACATTCCATTTTGATATATCATCATTAAAATCAATACATTTTTTGAATAATTCACTCATATCTGTAATTAATGATGTATCCCATACTGAAATATCATCATATTTTATTAACGCTTCATTTTTACTTTTACACCATAAATCTACAGCTTCTTTTAATTCCTTTTTAGTTTTTGGTTTAAATATTGTTGAATCTTCAATATTACTATTGATTTCATATGGTATATTTTCTATTAAATCACGATCATACCACAAAGCATTATTTTTATCAAATGATGATGCTCCAAAGAACATTTCTTCTATATAATCATAATCTTTAACATTAGAAACATTCCAAGAATTAAGATTCTGATTGAATGATGATGCTTTTTTAAACATACCATACATATCAGACACTGATGATACATCCCAATCATCAAGTGGTTGATTGAACGAAGATGCATTTTCAAACATACAGTTTATATAAATAACAGATGATAATACCCATGAATTAAGTGGCTGATTAAATAAGGATGCTCCAGAAAACATATAAATCATCCATTCAACGGATGATACATCCCATAAATCAAGTGGTTGATTGAATGTAACTGCATCACTAAACATATAACTCATATCTTGAACATTTGATACATTCCATTTATTTAGTGATTGATTGAATATAGATGCCTCACTAAATATATAACTCATATCTTTAACATTTGATATATCCCATAAATCTAATGGTTGATTAAATGAAGATGCTCCATTGAACATACTAACCATTTTAGTTACAGATGATACATCCCATGAATTAATTGGTTGATTAAATGAAGATGCGTGCCAGAACATATATGCCATATCTTTCACATTAGAGACATCCCATAAGTTAAGTGGCTGATTGAATAATGTTGCCATATTGAACATATAACTCATATTAGTTACTGACGAAACATCCCAATTATTTATATTATCATTAAAATTTTCTTTATCATAAAATAATCCAGTCATATCAGTAATTAATGATGTATTCCAATTAGAAATATGACCATGTTTAATATTTGCTTCTTCTTTATTAGTGTACCATAAATTTACAGCTTCCTGTAGTTCATTTTTAGTTTTAGGTTTAAACATTAAATAACCTTTAATAACATCATGTAATTCATTTGTCAAATCATTCAAAAGCATATTTTTACTTATTAAATAATTTTAAAGATTTTTATTTAAAATAATTTTTTTTAAAAAGAATATTCAATTTTTATAAATTATATTTATACTATTTCTTTTAAAAATTATATTTATTAATTTGAATATTTAAAATACCGATAAAATTTTTAAAATATATGTATATGTATATGAGATTTATATTTGTAAAGAGAATTAATACTGAACAAAATTCTATTTTTTATTCATTGATAATGAAAAATAATGAAATTATTGGTTTTGGAAGAAAACATTACGGCAAAAGTTCTATAAAAATTATAAAATTAAATAAAAATTTTGATATTATTGAAGATAATAATATAATTTTAAAAGGTGAAGATCCAAGATGTTTTAGCTATAATCATAAAATATATATCTTAAATAATCAGTTTTCTGATATGGCCTTAATTGATTATGAAAGTAAAGAATATACTAAGATTGATATACGAGGTAAAAATATTTCTTTTTTAAATCATAACAATAAGTTATATTTTATACATTATATAAAACCATTTAAATTATACTTTTTTGACAAAAAAAATAATACTATTATAAGACAAGAAGTTGATGATGATAATAATAATTATAATTATGAATATAGAGGAGGAACACCTGGTTATAAGTTAAATAATAATACATATTATGGTTTTGGTCATAGAACATACCATAAAGATAAAATTCTAAAACATGACATTTTCAAATGGATTGTTTACTTTGATAAAAAATTACCAAGGATTTCACATTTTAATATTGAACAACCTAAAAATTCAAAAAATATATGTGATCCCACTTGTGTAATTCATATTAATAATAAAAAATATTTAATTACAGCAGAAACAGATGAACATTGGTTTTTAGACCAAGATTATGTAACAAATGTTTATGAAATAAAGGAATAATATTAATAATAAAAATATATATTAATATATTTGATTAAATACATAAAACAATCTTATGGAAAAATGAATGTGAAGAAAAAAATATTATTTTAAAAAATCAAGAAATAGTAAAAATGGCGTTTTAAATATTTAAAGGTGTAAATAAAATTATAAACATTAATCAATATCTCTATTTATATTATACTTTATTTTCGTTAGTATCATCATCAGAAGAATCAGTAGTAATATAATTATCATCAGAATCACTATCACAATCAAAATCTAAAACATTATACCATTTAGCATTTTCATTAATATTAAAAATATCAGCATTTTTAAAAGCTAATTTTATATTTTTAACTTTTGAAACATTCCAATTATTTAAATTTTGATTAAAACTTTTACAATTAAAAAACATACATTCCATATTCTTTACATTACTTGTATTCCAATTGTTTAAAGATTGATTAAAACTTTTACAATTTAAAAACATACATTCCATATTCTTTACATTACTTGTATTCCAATCATTTAAAGGTTGATTAAATTTTTTACATCCATCAAACATATGTGATATATTTTTAACGTTAGAAATATTCCAATTATTCAAAGGTTGATTAAAATTCTTACAATATAAAAACATTCCTTCATAATCTGTAATTTTATAATTTCTCCAATCATTCAAATTTTGATTAAAAGAATAACAATTTCTAAACATAAATCCTATATCTGTCACATTATTAATATTCCATTTATTTAGAGGTTGATTAAAATTTTTACAATCAGAAAACATCAATATCATATATTTAACTTTTGAAACATTCCAAACATTTAAACTTTGATTAAAATTAGTACAGTTACAAAACATAGAAGTCATATTTTCAACATTAAAAACTTTCCAATTGTATAAAGGTTGATTAAATTCTGTACAATATTCAAACATATGTGATGTATATTTAACATTATAAACATTCCAATCATTTAAAGGTTGATTAAATTTTGAACATTTACAAAACATATATTTCATATTTTCTACTTTTGAAACATCCCAATTATTTAAAGATTGGTTAAATGAATGACAAAAATGAAACATATCTTCCATATTTTTCACATTTGAAACATTCCAATTTGATATATCTTCATTAAATTCTTTATGAAATAAAAATAAATATGACATATCTTCTATTAATGA
>MDSV01114554.1_pt1 | contig 10757 bp, 11 predicted proteins | sample 810851 | NCBI WGS metagenome assembly MDSV01 (sample SAMN05326640, study PRJNA326480) | marine metagenome | isolation source: seawater | place: Atlantic Ocean: North East | collected 2012 | reverse complement strand
TGAGCCGCTCCGGCACCCTCACCTATCAGGCGCTTTACGAGCTCAAGCAGAAGGACATCGGCGTCACCACCTGTGTCGGTATCGGTGGCGACCCAGTGCCGGGTACATCGTTCATTGATTGCCTCGAGGCGTTTGAAGCCGACCCCGAAACCAAGGCCGTCATGATGATCGGCGAAATCGGTGGGTCGGCCGAGGAAGAGGCTGCGGAGTTCATCAAGAACCACATGAGCAAGCCAGTCAGCTCCTACATCGCAGGCGTCACCGCCCCTCCCGGCAAGAAGATGGGCCACGCCGGCGCCATCGTGTCGGGCGGGAAGGGCACCGCCGCCGCGAAGATGGAAGCGCTGGAGGATGCCGGCGTGAGGGTTGGTCAGAACCCAACCGAGGCCGGCGAGCTGATGGCGGAGATCGTCGCAGCGCTCTGAGCCCTCGAAGTCACGGAGTCCGGGTTAACTGACCCTCTGCATTCACGGTCGAAGGTCGAGTGTCGATCTAAGCCACCATGGGGTACTCTCGCCGCGATGGCGCACCTTCGTATGCAGCGGGGCCAGGAAGGCCAGAAAGACGAGTCTTCGGGCACTGTTGGGTCAAGCGCTGCACCGGTAACGGATGGTGTCGCATCGGCGAAGCTCGTACCTCACGGCGAGGCAGCAGCTCGCGCAATGGTCCAGCTAAAGCTCGCCGTCGGATCGACAGACGATCCCGCTGAGCGTGAGGCCGATGCAGTGGCCGAGCAGGTCGTTGGCCGGATTCGGCGGGGGATCGCTGAGCATGGGGACATGTCGCCGAAAGATGTTCGCCGGGCGCCAGCCGAGCGTATCCGTCGCAATGCCGTTGTGGGGCATACGGGCGGTGCGGTCGACGACGACACCGAACAGCGGATCCAGCGTCGTCGCGGCGGCGGCGAGCCGCTGCCGGGTGACGTGGCTGCCGAGATGAGCGCAGGATTCGGTACTGATCTGTCTCATGTCCGGCTCCACACCGGGACCGAAGCATCCGACCTCAACAATCGTCTCCAGGCCAGAGCCTTTACCGTCGGCTCCGATGTCTTCCTGCGTGACTCGACAAGTCTGCGGTCTGGGGCTGGCCAAGAACTTCTCGCCCACGAACTCACCCACGTCGTTCAGCAGTCCGGCGGTCAGGAAGTTGCTCGTCGTTATGTCGACGCCATGGCGGTTCACGAGATTGATCTCTTTGAGTTCACATCCGCAGGTGACCAGATGCAGCCGGCGATGGACGGGCCGGGAGACGGCGCGAAGCGGAAATCCCATCCGGCTGGCGACGTCAAACTTGTGGCTGGTCCTGTCGAGCTAGGAAACGTCAAGTACTACCTGTTGCCGGGAACCAAATACTACGTCCGCGAAGACAACGTGCAGATCGGCGAGCTCAAAGCCGAAGCGGGGTCGAATTGGGAGAGCGCCAATGAGGCGGCCGGCGCATACGACAGTGTGAACGAGGTTGGCGTCAAGTTCAGCGATGACATGGGCAAGGCCATCGAAAAGAGTGGCGGCAAGCCCTCTGATGAGATGGGCAAATCGGCTGACTCGTTCAACATTCTCGGCAGTCTGGCGCACTGGGCCAACGCACTTACCTCCGAGAAGAAGTCGATAGGCGACTGGGGTTCAGCGGGTCTCGACTTCATCGAAGGTGCTGGCAAGATGTCGGCTGGCGTCGCGGGGCTGGTCGACAAGGCGAATCCTGGTGAGGATGGTGTAAAGACCGATGCGTCGCGGGTTTCGGACGCGAGCGGCGCAGTTGCCGATGTCGCCGGCGGCCTGCAGTCGACGCTTAAGACGGTCACCGACACCATCGACCTGTACAAGCAGTGGTCGAAGATGAGCGCCAGCCAGCGGGCCAAGAAGGGCGTTGGCGCGATCCAGAGCGGGCTCAAGGCGGCCCAGTCTGGGGTGAAGGCAGCGAAGGGCTTCGCAGACGCGTGGGGAGCCGCTGGACCCCTCGCCTCCGTCGTTCCGGGTCTCGGTGTTGCGATCGCCGCCTGCGACCTCATTGTGCGGGGTGTGGCGCTCTTGACGGCGATTGTCGACAAGGGCGTGATGAAGGGACGTAAACGTGCCCTCAAGGAGAAGCTCGGCGGAGAAGTTGGAAAGTCGTTCAAGGCGAAGGCCGAAGGCGAGATCGAAACGCTGAAAGCCAAGAAGGAACTCACCGAGGAGGAAGCGACCAGGCTGGGCGAACTCGAGGAGTACTTGATGGCGAAAGGCATCCAGTACATCAACTCAAAACGCGAGAATCGTTCGTTGTTCAAGATCGGGCTGGCCCTGACCAACATGGCCGCCGACATCGCCATCCTCGGGGGAGGGTCGGCACCGGTCGGCGTTGCGTTCAAGGGAGCGGCAACCGCAACCGACGCAAGCGCAGGCCTATTCCGCCGGTTCAAGCAGTGGGGACGTGACAAGGCGGCCGCAGCTGGCGAGGGCAGTCTCCTCGGGAACATTTTCAATGCCAACAAGTCGACCGACAAGAAGTTCGCGATGTACAACGGCTACGTCGACAAGCTCTACAAGATGGTGCTCAAAGCGAACGACATGCCACGGGAGTCGGTCGAGGAAAAGGCTGCTGCTGCGGCGGCGGCAAAGAACGTCTATGCGTACGTGTCCGCAATGGGAATGAGCAAGGCCGAAGTCGATTCGCTGTGCACAACGCCGATGGAAATGCGGACGAAACTGATCGAAAAGATGAAGGAGCGCGAGTAGGGCCCCTGCTCTGACCCACCATGACGTCCCCACTCGTCCACGCGCAGCATCGCGCCGAACTTTCCCTCGTAGCGGCGGGCCTCGCCTCTTCGTATTCGACCGAAATTCTTGACCCCGGTGATGCCCTTCCGCTGACGACCTTGATGGTCGATCTCGGCCCCGATGGCGACGGCCGGCAGCGGTCGATGAGTATCAATGTGATGCCGCTTGGCGACGACTTTGATGCGGCCACGTTTCTCCAGTTCTACGTACCCATGCCGTTCGAAGTGCCCGACGCTCTGGTGGTCAATGTGGGTTACGCCGCAGCGAAGGTCAATGCGGCCATGGCCCTCGGGCACTTTGCCGTCAGCGATTCGGGCGAGGTCTACTTTCGCTACATGCAGGCCTTCTCGTCGTCCACCGCTGCCGACCCGGCAGCAAGTGCGCAGATCGTGATGATGCTCGACTTTCATCAGGAAACGTTCGGCGATGTCGTACAAGGCGTTGCCGAGGGCGAGATCGACGTCGCCGTGGTCGACCAAGTCATCGCAGCGGTTACTGCAGGCTGAGTTTGATGAAGTGGCTCACGATGGGCCTCGTGGCTGCATTGCTCACCGCAGCATGCTCCGGTGGCGATGGGCCGATGCGCGAGGCCGGACAGCCGGGCGTCGTGCGAAGCGGTTCGATTAGCGTCTTCGAGTTGATGGTTGGGGACTGTCTTGCTGATCCGAGCGAGGCATCGATACCGAGCGAGGTGGATGCGCTCGATGCGGTGCCGTGTTCTCAACCGCACCGTCTCGAGGTGTTTGCGGTCGTTGCGGTCGAAACCGGCGATGATCTGTACCCCGGAGAGAGCGCCGTGACGGCGCAAGCCGATGCGGGTTGTCTCGGGGAGTTCCCGGGCTACACCGGTGTCGAGTACTTCGCGCAGTCAGCGCTGTACTTCACGTACATCTACCCGACCCTCGATAGCTGGTCGGCAAACGACGATCGCGACATTGTCTGTGTCGTCGGGTCAGCACAAGCGCTCAACGGTTCGGTCAAGGGTGCGGGTGACGCACTCCCCCTGGTTGATCCCGGTTCGTAACCCGCCGTCAGTTCCCGGGGCGGAGTCGTCCGAGCTTCTTGTACTCGCGTTCGAGCGCGATCGAGATCAGCTCCGTGCTAATCGGGACGTTGTCCTCGGCCGCAAGGAATGCCGCGTAGAGCGATGCTTTGCGTATCGACCCGCCAGCGATCTTGTAACGCACCGCCAGTTCGTCAAGGTCTACGTCATCGCTGAGCGGAGCACCGACCGGGAATGAGATTTCCCAGAGTCGCCGCCGTTCGTCGCTCTCCGGAAGCGCGTAGTCGATTGCGACATCAATTCGCCTCATGAAGGCCGGATCGATGTTGCTCACGAGGTTGGTTGCGAGCACGACGAGTCCACCGAAGATCTCGAGGCGCTGCAGGAGATAGGAGACCTCAAGATTTGCGTAGCGGTCCCGTGCGTCGCTGACTTCTGTTCGGCGACCAAACAACGAATCGGCTTCATCGAAGAAGAGCACCTGGTTGCCGATGGCGGCGGCGTCAAACACCTCTTCGAGATTCTTCTCGGTCTCGCCGATGTACTTGCTCACCACCGTGGCAAGGTCAACGACGAACAGGTCAAGCCCGAGCTCGCCGGCGACAACCTCGGCAGACAGGGTCTTGCCGGTTCCCGGGTCGCCCGAAAACAAGGCGATCAGTCCCGATGACGGGACCGACGGGAATCCCCACCGGTCGTAGACCGTTTCGCTGTTGCGGTAGCGCGCAACGAGTTCTTCGAGATGACGGCGCCGGTCATCGTCGAGAACGAGGTCGTCCCAGCCTCGGCGGGGTCGAACTCGACGGGCGAGTCGGTCGATTGGTCCGCTCGAGAGTCGGCGAACCGCCCCGTGGAGGTCACGGTCGCTGCGAGTGGCGATTTCGGCTGCCCGTTCGAGTTGCTCCGGCGACAGCCGGTGTCCGAGCCGGTCGATGTCGGCGCCGAACGCGCTCGACCACTCGCCGTCGTCCGCTTGATCGCCGCTGGCATGAAATTCTCGCCATGCCCGGTCGGGAAGTGCCGTGATGGCAATTTCGTGTTCGGACGTGACCGCCCATGGGATGTGCGCAGCATGCTCGATCCAGTGGCGCGCAACAGCAGGTAAGTCGTCGGTTGCTTCGATGCAGATGCCTGCGCCGCGCAGTGTCGCTTCGCGAACTGCTGCCCGCCAGGCGGTTTCTAATGTCTCCGGTGGGACCACGAGAACATGATCTGCGGTGAGCCGCGTGCCGGCGGCGCGGCGTCGTCGTGCCCGATCGGGTCCGGTCACAAACACGAGTGGATACTGCGCATCGGCGCTCTCTGCCGCGACCTCGAACCGGGTCGGGTTAGGAAGTTCGGGATCCGGTCGAGCCTCGCCTGCCAAGGCCCACATAACCGCAGGCTCGATTCGGATCGCGCGGGCACCCCACGGACCGGTGCTGTCGACATCGAGGAGCGCAGCCCGCGAAAGGCCCGACCCGGCACCGACAGTGATCGCACCTGGGTGTTGTTTCCCGAGGAGCCTTCCGAGGAGATCAAGGCTGATCCTGGTCGCTGCTGGATCGTCGTGGAGCCAACCGACCAGGCGTTGGCGCCGCACATCGGCTTCAACTGCGACACAAAGCGCCAGGGTTTCGAGCTCCTCGGCCGAAAGCCCAGCGTTCTCGGCCAAGATCATGAACGGCGTGTCTTGGATGCCCGACTGGAGGTCTTTGCGGGCCGCATCGAGATCTGGCTGCGGATTCCCCCTGAGGTCCTCCAGCAACTCGGCGATACGCGACGGCTCCCCCTTCTTCGAGCTCGTTGCAGCAGAGGCACTGATCGCCTCAGTCAGAACGCGGTCGGCAAAACGGGCCCAGGGGCTAATGTCAGAGCGAGTCTTCTTCACGTGGAAGGCAAGGTACACCGACCACCCGAATCGAGGGAATAACGATGCCGAACGCAGTCAATACGGGTTGCATGATGAAGTGTTCGTTCGGTGCCGCGCCCTCGAGCCTTCTCGCCACACCGGGCACCGTGACGGCAGCGAATATGCCGATGGCGACAATCATGGACAACAAGCCGATGATGAACATCCCCCCATTTGGTGTGTGCATGTCGCTGTCCAACCCGCAGGTTGCCGCAGCGACTTCGGCAGCACTGGGTGTTCTCACCCCCATGCCCTGCATCCCGGCGACAGCCGCGCCATGGACGCCGGGTCACCCAACGACAACGGTGGGCGGAAAGCCTGCGCTGACGGATGCGTCGACAGCAATGTGCAACTGGGGTGGCGTGATCACGATCGCAATGGGTGCGCCAACGGTCAGCATCGGGTAGCGGTCGAACCAACTCGTGTCGCCACGAGAAGCCGGCGGATTGCCGTCGGCGTGACGTTGCGCCAAGATGGGGCTCGTCGCCCAGGGAAAGGCTCACAACGTGGCAAGTTCGTATCTTCATCCAGGTGTCTATGTGGAGGAGGTTGCCTCCGGTTCGGCAACACTCTCCGCGGGAGCGACTGCGATTGCGGCCTTCGTCGGTTTCACCGAGAAAGGCCCTACCGACGATCCGACCGATCCGATGGGGCTCAAGCCCCGTCTCGTTACGAGCTGGTCCCAGTTTGAGGACTTGTATGGCGGCCTGATTCCAGGCGCCATGCTCCCGCACTCGGTGTACGGCTGGTTCAACAATGGCGGCGGCGTCTGCTACATCGTGCGCGTTGCGCACATTGAGCCCGCCGGCGAGCCTTCGATGAAAGCGCTGCCCGCAAACGATCGGGCGCTCGGGCAGCCGGTGACGATCGAGTCGATCGAGCCGGATGCTGACATCTCGGTCGTGGTCACAGCCGAAGAGAGCGACGATGACGACGCACCTGCATCGTTCACGGTCACGGTTGTGGCCGACGGCGCTGAAGCCGAATCTTTCACGAATGTGACGGTCGTCCCTGGTGATCGCAACATCGAAACGGTGGTGAATGCCGAATCCGAAAAGGTTCGGGTCGCCACCCTTGAGGCGATTGATCCCGACTTCGATCCGGCGATGACCATGCTGAAGCCCGGCACGTTTCCGCTGGAGAAAGTCACGCCGAATCCTGTTGAGGTGAAGCCCAAGGCCTTCTCTGGGAGCGAGAACGACCGCACCGGCATCAATGGCCTCGTCATTGCCGACGATGTGACCATGGTGATGGTTCCCGATCTAGTTACTGCAGCCACAATGGAGGACGGCAGCGTCGACCTCGGTATGTGGAAGAAGGTGCAGACCGCGCTGATCGATCACTGCGAAGGCGCGGCAAACCGGATGGCCGTCCTCGATGCGCCCCCGGGAATGAGCGTTCAGCAGATTAAGGAATGGCGCAGCGATACCGCCATGTACGACTCTGCGTTTGCGGCGCTCTACTACCCGTGGATCAAGGTCGACAACCCAGTCGCGACCAACGGCGCCGACAGCGAACTCCTGGTGCCGCCAAGCGGGCACGTCGCCGGCCTCTGGGCTCGTGTCGACGATGAGCGTGGCGTGCACAAGGCGCCCGCCAACGAAGTGCTTCGCGGTGTGCTTGATGTTGAGATGCCCATCACCGATAAGGAGCAAGGCCTCCTCAACCCGGATGGCATCAACTGCATCCGAACCTTCGGAACCCGAGGTATCCGTGTCTGGGGCGCTCGGACGCTGAGCTCGAACACCGACTGGACCTACATCCCGGTACGTCGCCTCTTCAACATGATCGAGACCACGATCTCCGACGGCACGCAGTTTGCGGTCTTCGAGCCCAACGACTGGCGGCTGTGGAGTCGACTGACTCGCACGATCACGTCGTTCTTGACCGGGCTATGGCGAGATGGCGCCCTGTTCGGCGAGACAGCCAACCAGGCGTTCTTCGTCAAGTGCGACGCTGAGACCAACCCGCAGGATCAGATTGATCGCGGCATGGTGGTGATGGAGGTTGGTATTGCTCCGGTGAAGCCGGCGGAATTCGTCATCTTCCGGATCAGCCAGCTGCAGGAATCCGGCGAGTAAGCGGAGGATTGACGTATGGCTTTCTCTGGTCTTCCCACCGACTCCTTCCACGCAGTCACTGGTGTCCTCTTCTCGTTGACGGTTGATGGCACCGACATCGGCTACTTCAACAAGGTTTCCGGACTCTCTATCGACGTTACGCCTGTCGAGACGACCGCTACAAAAGATGGGACGTCCTACATGAAGGTGAACGTTCCCGGCCGGATGAGCTACGGCGACATCGAGTTCGGACGAGGCCTGTCCACTGACAAGACCCTTGAGGAGTGGGTCGACACGGTTGCGACAGGCAAAGTTGCCGACGCCAGAAAGAACGGCTCCATTGATGTGATTGACACGGGGACGGGCCAGCCAATGGCGACATTCGAGTTTCAGAATGGCTGGCCGTCACGGTGGTCGGGTCCGTCGCTGAGCGCCTCGGCTGACGAAACCGCAATCGAGTCCATGACGCTGGTAGTTGAAGCCATCACCCGGACCGCGTGATCCGGACCCATAGAACGAAGGAACCACTATGAGTGATTACCGTGCCCTCGGCACTGACACGATTCAGCCGATCCTCACGTTCCGATTTTCGGTTGCGTTGGATGGCATCGGCGAGTTTGAAGCCACCGAGGTGAGCGGGCTCGGGTACGAGATCGAAATGATCGAAGACGAGATCGTCGGGCCGTCAGGGTCTGCCTCCCTTCGGAAGATGCCAGGCCATCTCGACTACGACGAGATCGAGATCACCCGTCCACTCTCGAGTGACACCACGCTCTGGGATTGGATGAAGCGCTTGGCGGTCGACGGTGAGGACGTCAATGGGGTCCGCAGTAACGGAACCATCGTCTTGTACGACTCAGCGGCAAACCCCGTTGCTGAATGGAAGTTTGAGCGTTCGTGGCCGATTTCGTACTCGGTGGCTGACCTCGACATCTCCGACGCGAGTGTTGTGACCGAAACCATCAAGCTCACCCACGAGTACCTGGAGCGCACGACGTGACAGGTTTGCAGACGGAATTTGCCTTCCGTCTGCCTAAAGGATTCGTCGATTCGGCAGGAACCCTGCACGTCGATGGCCTCATGCGCCTCGCGACGGCACGCGACGAGATTGAACCGCTGCGCGACCCGCGGATCGCCGGCCCTGACGACCCGTATCTCACGATTGCTATTTTGGCCCGAGTCATCACCCGGCTCGGCACGATCACCGACGTCACGCCGCAGCATGTTGAGGCATTGTTTGCTGCTGACCTTGGGCATCTCCAGGACTTGTATGGCGTGGTCAATTTTGGCGACGCCGCCGAAATTGAGGCCCTCCAAGCGGAAACAGCGGCGCGGTTCGCTGAGGACGATGCGTCACGTGAAGCAAACAGCAGTGGCGCCTCCGATGGTGTGGATGACGATGCAGGCTCAGTTGTGTCGCAGGTATCGGAATCGGAGACGAAGCCCCCCTCCCCAGGCCCGCGGGTTCGGAGTCGAATCGAGGAGGTCTCAACGCGGAGAGACGAGTGATCACGTATCGCCAGGACGATCTGTGGGACGAATTGGCGTACCTGGCGTATCACCTCCACTGGGATCTCGACCAGCTTCTTGATCTCGGTCACCGTGATCGGATTCGTATGGTCTACGCCGTTGCTGACCTCAACGAACGAGCGTGGGAGCGCGCCCGTGCCTGATCGCGATCAGAAGTTTCGAGACAGCACCTCTGCTCGCTTCATTTTCACCGTCGATGGTGAGGAAATCGGAGCCTTTACGGAGGTCTCCGGGCTTGAGCTCAATGTTGCAAGCGAGGACGTCGAAGAAGGCGGCGTCAACGGGTACGTCCATAAGTTGCCCGGTCGAATGACATGGCCCAACCTTGTCCTGAAGCGAGGGCTCACGCAGTCGGACAACCTGCTTGCTTGGATCAACTCGGTATCTGGCGATGGGCTGGGTAAGGAGAAAAACAAGGTAACGCGGCGAACTGCGTCGATCACCTTGCTGACGGCGGACAGCAAGCCGATTCGGCGCTGGGACTTCGTAGGCGTTGTCCCGGTGCGGTGGTCGGGGCCGTCGTTTGCGTCGGATGGACCCGAAGCGTTGGTCGAGGAGCTTGAGATGACACATCACGGCTTCAAGGCGAGCAATGTCTGAGGTAGAGCATCGTCCGCTCGATCGTGGCGCAGGGCTGCTATTGCGCGGCTGGCGTTTTGGCGAGCGCGAGGGTGAAGGAGGGAAGTGGGCCTCGATCAACCCTCACACGCTGCCCCTCGCTGCCAGGTTGGCGGTCTTGTCGACGATGAGCCCCAACGCCATGGACATTCCGGCAGCGACCGGAGCGCTCCCTGTTGCCCCGAATCCGCTCGCAGCGCTTTTTGACAACCACGATGTTCTTGCGACCTGGCCCTCAGCCGACACCCCGATTGGTGTGCCGTTCGGTGCTCCTGTCCAGAGATCGTCAGTTCGTCGTGTGCAGCCCAGTTCTCGTGCGCAGCCTGCGCCGCCTTCATCCGCCCAGTTGCGCACAGCAGATCTCCGCGCCGAGGTGCCCTCCAACCAATCCGGCGCAGCCCAACGGGCCGAAGGGCCAACGCAACGATCGCCCGCAGGACCAGTGCCATCCGCGCAACCACCTGCGGCGCCGGTTGAACCGCCTGCTCCATCGTTAGACGGCAGGTTGTCGGCTGCTGAGGCGGCGCAACGTTTGCTCGCTGCGGGCGCGAAGCCCACGCTGGCGGTCACGACTCGTCGAGAACCACCTCCGCAGGTAGTCGACGAAAATGCCGAAGGGCCCGGCCCCCTGATGGAAAGCTCGGGAGCCGAGGTTGCCGGTCCTTTCGACAACTGGCCTTCCGATCCACCCCCGCTGAGCCCGTCCGGATGGGTCGAGTCCGCCCCGGCGCAACCTGGCGAGGCGGGTCCCGTTGCTCAATCCTGGAAGAACAGCAGCCCCCAGCAACGCCGAGCAGCTTCTGCTCCTGTTTCTTCTTCTGGGGCTGCGTCTGTGGTCGAGCAGGTTCCTGCGTCTGAGCGTTCGTCGGCGTCTGAGCGTTCGTCGGCGTCTCGGCTTT
>MDSV01124819.1_pt1 | contig 10758 bp, 10 predicted proteins | sample 810851 | NCBI WGS metagenome assembly MDSV01 (sample SAMN05326640, study PRJNA326480) | marine metagenome | isolation source: seawater | place: Atlantic Ocean: North East | collected 2012 | reverse complement strand
GGAAGCGCAGTAATGCGTGCAGCTGACCAGTACTAATAGCTCAATTGGCTTGATTTATGCACTGAAAAAAATTTTATATATATATATTTAAAATATTAAATTAAAGATATTTTTTTTTAAAATTACACTTAACATCAATTAATGATTAAAACTTATAATAATCAAGTATATGTAATTATGTATCATTATGTTAGGGATATTAAAAAAAGTAAATTTCCCAACCTAAAAGCTTTAGATATTAAAGACTTCGAAAAACAAATATTATATTTTAAAGATAGATTTAATATTTTAAATCAAGATAATTTTTTAGAAATAATAAATAAAAATAAAGTTCCAAAAAAAAAATCAATTTTATTAACTTTTGATGATGGATATATTGATCACTATAAGTATGTTTTTCCCACACTTAAAAAGAATAATATTAGTGGAATATTTTATCCACCTGTGCAGGCAATAAAAAATAATAAAGTACTCGATGTAAATAAAATTCATTTTCTTTTAGAAAAAGAAGAGGACAGAGATAAAATTTTAGATAAAATAGATTTATGGCTAAAAAAATTAACTGGTAAATCTATTTCAGATATTGATTTAAGAAAAATAAACTTCAAATCGAGGTTTGATGATAAAAAAACAAAGCTTATCAAACAACTTTTTCAAAATTTTCTCCCTGTAAATGTTAAAGAAAAAATACTCAATAAAATATTTAGTGAAATAGTAACCTCTGATGAAAAAACATTTGCTAAAAAACTTTATTTAAATAAAGAGCAGATTATAGAGATGAATAGGAATAAAATGTTTTTTGGGATACATGGTTATAACCACATTAGATTAGAGTATTTATCAGTTAAAGAACAAAGTTATGAAATTGAAAAATCAATAAGATACTTTAAAACAATAGGAATTTTAAAAAAAAATATTTCATTTTGTTATCCTTATGGGTCTTATAATAAAGACTCATTATTTTTATTAAATAAAAATAAAATTAAATTTTCCTTGACCACAAAACTTGGACCAATTAATAAGTTTAATATTTCAGAAAATCTTGAAATACCAAGATATGATGCTAATGATTTTATAATCAATTAAAAATAATTGGAGTAAATTTAATGTACAAACAGCAAAAACAGACTAAATTTTTTTTTAATCAAGATGCAAAAAATTGGGCTGCTAGGTCTGATTTTAAAACGAATAAAACTTTTAATATTATTCAAGAGAGAAACTCTTAGGTTATTAGACAAATAAAGAAATATAATTTGAAAAGCTTACTAGATGTTGGGTGTGGTATTGGAGATCTTTGTTATCTTGCTGCAAAAGAAATTAGATCAAGCGTAGGCATAGATTATGCAAGTGAAATGATAAGAATTGCAAAAAAAAAATTTAAGAAAAAAAATTTAAATTTTATAAATGAATCATTTTTTAAATATGAACCCGAAAATAAATTTGATTGTATTTCAGCTAATGGTTTTATTGAATATATTTCTTTGAATGATATAAAAAAATTTTTAGAACAATCAAACAATTTATTAAATAAAAATGGATATTTAGTTTTTGGAACAAGGAATAGATTATTTAATTTATTTTCATTAAATAAATTTTCGACCAACGAATTAAGAAAAAAAAGTTTTAAAAATTTTTATGAGGAAAGTATTTTGTTAAACCAACTTCAATTAAATGACTTTATAAAATTAAAAAAAAATAAATTTGAAGAAGTTCCATTTAAACAACCTATGACAAATATAAATGTTGATAAAAGACATCAATTTTCGCCTCTACAGTTAGTTGATATTTTATTAAAACACAATTTTAAAATAATAGATATTCATCCAGCCAATTATCATCCTGTTATGCCATCTTTAAATTTTAAAAATAAAAAATATAAAGGCTTTGCACATCATGTTTTTAATTTAAATGATAAAAATAAGTTGCCTTATATTCCATTTTCTTCAACTTTTATGATAACAGCTAAAAAAGCTTAATAAAAACTTATCTCTTAATTTTTTAGTAATTCAATATCCAAAAATTGATTAAGATCATTATATAATAAAAATGACTCTTTTTTAGAAATATGCGTTCCATCTCTATAAATGGGCCTATTTTTTAAAATAGAATAACATTTAATTTCATCACAAAGGTTAGACGCAGGATCATAAATATATAAATTATCTAATTTAAGATTATTAAAAATTTTTTGATTTTCTTTATTTTTATCAAAATGATATTTTAAATTTATATATGTTATATTTTTAATACTCTTAATTTCTTTGTTAAATAATTTTTTTCTAAATATATACTTTTTAGGATTACGAGAATAATTTGGAACTCCTAAAATAATAAATATTTTTTTATTTTTTTCACTTAGTCTTTTAAATTGATTAATAATTATTTCATCCACAGAAGCATCAACTGAAGAATTTACTCCTTTTTTGTCAACGTAGAAATTCCAGTAAGCGTGAAAGATAATATTTTTAATTCCATTATCTTCTAAAATATAATTAAATATCTTATCATTATGGATGGAGCAATTCCATCCTTGCTTATCATTTCTCGAAGTATTAATAATAGGCAAACATCCAGGTACCGACAGTTCTTTAAAGCCTAAATTTTTTTCATTTGCAATTTTGTTTATAACCGGAGCTAGTTGATTAAGATGGCTATCACCCCATAAAACTGTGTTTAAATTGTTTTTATTCCCATAAATACATGCATTTTTAATAGATTTACCTCTACAATTTGAATATTTTTTTTCATAATTGTTAAAATTCTCATACTCTTTTAAAATGTTGCTATCAAACCTTTGTGTTTGTTTGATTTTAATAAAATTTTTATTATTAATAATTATTAAAAAAATTATAAAAAAAGAGTAAAAAAAAATTTTAAAAATTTTGTTTGTTTTTAATCTTAATGGTTTTTCTATGATGCTATATGAAATAAATGATAGTGCAAATGTTAATAAAAAAATTAATATACTATTTGCAAAATTGAGTTCTTTAATTTTCTCTAAATTAAAAAAATAAATAATAACATAATGCCAAAGATAAAACCCATAACTAATTAATCCAAATTTTGATATATTTTTATTTTTTAATATAATTCTAACAACATTATTTGATTTATTATCAATAATAAGGTTCGCTGTAAAAAAACATAATATTAATGTAACAATAGAAGGGTGTGGTAAATCTTTTATTCCAAATATAAAAAAAGATATCAAACCAATAAAAGATAAATAATCTAATGAGTCATAAATTTTCTTTTTTTTAAGAGAAAAAATTTCTTTTTTTAAAATTACCAAGATCATTCCAAAACAAAATTCAAATAATCGAGTTGGAAGTAAATAAAAACTTCCAAAGATCGGATTAAAAAATGAAAATTCATTTTCAATAAAAGGGTAATTATATTTTAAATTTCCTCCAATTTGAGCTAGTAAAATACTTATCAAAAATATTAACAAGATGAGTTTTAAATTTGTTTTAAAAAAATAAAAAAAAAGAGAAATAAATAAATAAAATTGAAACTCTAAGCCAATACTCCAAAGATGTAATAAAGGTGAATTTGATACTTCTGAAAAATAATTAGTATTAAAAAAAAAAAATATATTTGATAAAAAAAGGGATGAATAATTTATTGTATTTTTTAGAAAAACTAACTCACCTGGAAGTAAATAAAAATAACCAATAAAGGATGTAAATAGAATGATCACCAATACAGCAGGAAGCAATCTTTCAACACGTTTTAAAATGAAGTTTAATAAAAAATTAATACTTATATCTTTTTCATCTATCAAAATTTTAGCAATTACATACCCACTTATAACTAGAAAAATATCCACACCAAAGTAGCCACCATTTAAAAAATTTAAGTGATATAGAAAAACGGATAATACTGCTATAGACCTTAAACTATCTATGTGTGCTAATCTTTTTGAATTAAAATGCATTTTTCAATATATTATATTATATTAAATATTTTATGACTTTTATTTCAGTAATCCCTGCAAGAAAAAATTCAACAAGATTAAAGAATAAAAATTTAAAGAAAATTGAGGGTGAGCCACTAGTTTATTATTCAATCAAAAGCTCAATTAATTCAAAATATGTGAAAAAAACATGTTTATTTACCGACTCAAGCGAGCTGATAAAATATGCCAGTAAATTTCCAGTAGATACTGATTGTAAAAGACCAAAAACTGTATCAGGAAACAAAATATCGATGCATGCAACTATTAATTATTTTATTAAAAAAAAAAAACTCAAATCTAGTGAATATAAATATCTAATTTTACTTCAACCTACATCGCCACAAAGGAGCTCAAAGGATATTGATCAAGCATGTAAGATGATTTTGAAAGATAAAAAAGCTGATAGTTTAGTTTCTTCATTTAAATTAAATAATGTACAGGCTAATAGGCTAATGTTTTCTAACGGAAAATATTTAATTTTAAATAAAAATAAGAAATGGAATAAAGATACAACTGTATACCATAGAAATGGGCCATCTATTGTAATTACAAAGATAAAAAACATAACTAAATCGAATTTATATGAAAATGGTAAAATTTTGAATTTTGTTATGAACAAAAATCGTTCAATAGATATTGATAATTTAGATGATTTTATTAAAGCAAAAAAAAAACTTTCTAAAAAGTGAAAAAAAATATTATCATAATAGGATCTGGTAATATTGCCTATAGACATTTGCAGTCAATTATTGACAACATAAATATTCACAAAATTTATATCTATGATATTAATAAATTAACCTATGAAAAACTATATAACTTACTCAATTATTCAGAAAATATTAAAAAATTAGTATTTGTTTATGATTTAAAAAAAATTAAGGCAACAACTTTTTATTTGGCTTTAATTACTAGCTATGCATATAAAAGATTTAATGTAATAGATTCAATAAACAAAAAATTTAAAATTAAATTTTTCTTAATTGAAAAAGTTGTAGAGAACAACACTCAAAACTTAATGAAATTAAAAAAATTAAAATTAAATTCATATGTAAATTTACATATGAGAATGATGAAGCCTTACAAAATAATTAAAAACAAATTAGAAAAAAATTGTCCTATAAAATGTTTGGTAATAGGAAAAAAATGGAATCTTGCTAGTAATTCCCTGCATTACATAAATTATGTTTCCTATATATCTAATTCAGGAGTTGAAAAAATCTTATTTAAAAAAATAAGCAAACCATATGAAACAAAAAGACATAATATAATTGATTTTTTTGGAGAAATTGATGTCAAATATGAGAATGGTTCCAGTTTAAAGTTAAAATCAATTACAAGAAAAATTAAAAGAAAAATACAAATTAAACAAAATAATAATAATTATGAATACTATATTGATGATAGTATTCTATTTTTAAATAATAAAAAATTTCAAATAAAAACTGAAAATACTAGTGTTCTTAGTGGGGTATTTTTGAATTCGCTTATTAATAATAAAATTACACTGCCAACATTTAATGAGCATGTTTATGAACATAAGCTATTTTTAGAAAGTTTGCTAAAAGCTTTAAATAAAAAAAAATTAATTTACAGCATTACATAATTATGCAAAAATTATCTATAATAGGCTCTTCAAGAATTGTTGAGGAACATATAAAAGTTGCACAAAAAGTAGGTTTTAAAATTATCAATATTTATTCTTCAAGAAAAAACTCAAAAAATGCAATAGATTTAAGCAATAAATATAAAATCAAAAATCAAAAAAACTATAAATTGTTTCTAGAAGAGATCCAAAGAAGTAGTTCAAATGTTTTAATTGCTGGAAGAATAGGTGATAATTCAAAGTATTTAAATGATGTTTTAAAATTCAATCGTCCAATTTTTATTGAAAAACCTGTTTTCACAGATTTTAAATATTTTGATAAATATCAAAAATATCAAGATAAAATATTCATAGGCTATAATAGAATTTTTTATCAAAATATTAATATGTTAAAAAAACTAATTAAAAATGAAAAAAACCTTGAGATAGTATGTAATTGCCCTGAAAAAAATACAGAGAGAATATTAACAAATTCATCACATATAATTGCAATATTAATCTATCTTTTTAGTAATTTAAAAATTACGTTTAGAGAAAAAAATAAAAAAAGTATTTTTGTGAGATTGCAAAGCTCTAAGGGACATAGGGTAAATATTTTTTATAATATTAATTCAATAAATAATTTTTCAATAAATATCTTTAACAAAGCAATTAATATTTTAATGAAACCAATAGAAATAATTTTTATATATAATAAATTAGAAAAAAAAAAAATTGGGAACAATCATTTTTATGATTTAAAGATAGATAAGAAGTTTAATGAGTTTAAATTAAATAAATATAAACCTGGTTTTTTAAATCAAATGTCATCTTTTCGTGATTTCTGTTATGGGAAAAAAAAAAATTCAATTAGTCTCTCATTTTCTAAAAAAGTTATGAAATTGTGCAACGAAATTAATAAATAAAAAATGTTAAAAAGAAATATTTCTAATTTTACAATACTTGATAATAAAGATATTAATCAAGCAATAATAAAGTTGAATAAAGCTAATCCACCAATTTTATTTGTTGTAGACCAAAACAAAAATTATAAGGGAACCATTACTGATGGAGACATAAGAAGATACATACTTACAAAAAAACCGTTAACAAATAATTTAATAAATATTACAAATAAAAAATCAATAATTTGTAAAATTATTGATTTAGAAAAAAAATTAAATTTTTATAAAAATATTATTGTTCAAAGAAATTTAAAAGGTATCCCAGTTATAAAATTAAAAAAGATATGTGGAGTAATTTTCTCTTCCCAAAGGATAGAGAAAAAGACACCAATAGTCATTATGGCAGGAGGTAAAGGAGAGAGGCTACTTCCATATACAAAAAATATTCCAAAGTCTTTAGTTCAAATAAATAATAAGCCAATAATACAACATATAATTGAAAAAATTGTGAATGAAAATTTTGTAAATGTTTTTATATCAGTTAATCACTATGCCCTACAAATAAAAGAATATTTTAAAATTAACAAAAATTTTGGATTAAATATTAACTTCATCGAAGAAAAAAAACCACTAGGAACTGCTGGTTCCTTATCATTGATAAATATTAAAAATATTAAAAATATTATCGTTATTAATTCAGATATAATGACGAATTTAAAATTTAACAAAGTCTTAAATTATCATGAAGAAAATAAATATGATGTCACAATGGGGTGCATGACTCATAAATATCATATGCCTTTTGGAATAGTAAATTTAAACAATAAAAAATTTATTAATGTTACAGAAAAACCAATTTTAAGTAATTTAGTTAGTGCTGGAATTAATATTTTAAGCACAGATGTGATAAATAAAATTAAAAAAAATAACTACCTCTCTATGATTGATTTTATCAATTCACAAAGTAAGAAGAAAAAAATTGGTATTTTTCCTATGCACGAAGAATGGGTAGATATAGGAAATAAAGAAAATTTAATTATAGCTAGACAAAAATTTAGATAGATATGAAAAATTTATATATTATAGCTGAAACAGCCTGTTCTCATGATGGTTCATTAAGTAGATTAAAAAGGATGATTAAATTTGCAGTAGATGCTGGTTTTGACGCTATTCAACTTCAAATCTGGAAAAAAGATAAAATGTTAGCTCAAGATCATAAAGACTTTAATCTTCTAAAAAAAATAGAAATCAATTATGCAAAATGGCAAAAAATTTTTAATTACATAAGATCACTCTCGAAAAAAATTGACATAATTTGTTGTGTTTACGAATTAGATACAATTAAATTTTGTCTTAAAAATAAAATAAAATTCTATAAAATTCATAGTTCAGATGTGGGTAATATATTTCTTCTTAAATATTTGTCATCAAAAGCAAAAAGAATTGATCTTTCAATCGGGGGATGCACCAACAAAGAAATTACTAAAGCCGTTAATACTATTAAAAATAAAAATTGTGATGTATGGTTAATGTATGGAATACAACTTTTTCCAACAGACCCAAAAAAAATTAATTTAACATATTATAAAAAGTTTAGTAGTAAACTTAAATTGCAATTAGGATATCAGGATCACTCAAAATTTGATTTATCAGGTTATTGTGTGCCATCAGCTGCAATTGGTTCAGGTGTAAAAATAATTGAAAAGCACATAACAGATTTTAATTTTAGAAAAAGAACAGATGGAGAGTCAGCTATTGAAATTAAAAATTATAAAAATTTTGTAGATTTATGTAGAATTTCATCAGATTTTATTTCTGAAAAAAATAAAAAATTTTCAAAATCAGATTTAAAATATCGAGATTATTCTAAAAAAAAAATTTTTTTTGGAAAAGATTTAAGCAAAAATCACAAGATTATTGAGAAAGATTTAGTTTTTCTTCGAACTTCAAAAAAAGGAATTATTATAGATAATTTGTACAAAGTTTTAAAAAAGAAACTAAAAAGAAACGTCAAAAAATTACAAGTTCTTACACCAAACATTATAAATAGATAATTAAACTGTGTCATATGGAGTCCTGATAACCGCAAGATTAAAGTCAAAAAGATTTAAAAAAAAAATATTAAAAAAATTAATAAATAATCAAACTATAATAGAATATCTAATAAATAATTTATTTCAACAATTTCCTAAAAATAAAATTGTTCTCATAACTAGTAAGTCAAATCAAGATAAGATACTAACTACAATAGCAAAAAAATTTGGAGTTAATTATTATACCGGGGAACCTTTAGATGTATTGAGTAGAATGTATAAAGCTTCCAAAAAATTTGGTTTTAAAAATATAATAAGTTGTACCGCTGATAATCCTTTAATAGACACTGATTATGCCAAAAAAATACTGAATTATCACATAAATAATAAAAACGATTTAACAACACTTTTGGATTTACCTATTGGCTTGTTTACTTATGCAATCAAAGTAAAGGCTCTAAAAACTATAATAAACAAGAAGGCAAGCAAAAATACAGAAACTTGGGTTGAATATTTTCATAAAATTAATTCTTTAAAAATTGAAAAATATTGTGATAAAAAATTTCAGAAGATTAATAAAAATATTAGATTAACAGTTGATTACAAGGAAGATTTAGAAATGGTTAATAAAGTTTTAAGCTTATCAAAAAAAAATTATCCGAGACTTATGGATATAATAAAAATTTATAAAAAAAAACCAGAAATAATTAAAATTAATTCGCATAAGGTACAAAAATCAGTTATAAAACCAAGATTAAAAAAATTATCAAATACTTAAAATAAATGAGTCAAAAAAATGTTGAAATTGCTGTAGACCATAATTTTCATTTACAGACTTTAGATGTTATGGAAAAATGGGAAGAACGTCGTTCTCCAGAATATAAAGATTATAGATTACAGTGGTATACCAACCCAAAAAATAATATTGTTAATAATTATCCAATTCATTTAGATATTGAAGCAACAAGTGCATGCAATTTCTTGTGCACAATGTGTCCAAGAACAGAGATGATCGAAAACAAAAAATTTTGGAAAGTAGAAAATTTTGATTTAGAAACTTACAAAATGATAATCTCTGATGGTGTTAATAATGGTTTAAAATCGGTTAAATTTCAATATCTTGGCGAACCACTGGTAAATAAGAATTTAGTAAAGATGATTAAGTTTGCAAAAGAGGCTGGAGTTGTTGATGTTATGTTCAATACAAATGCTAGTTTGCTGACTAAAAAAAAATCTGTTGAAATTATAGAGTCAGGTGTTGATAAGGTTTTCTTTTCATTTGACTCTCCTTACAGAGAAATATTTAACAAAATAAGAGTAAAAGGAGATTATGACCAAGTTCTTGTAAATATAAGAAATTTTATGAAAATTAAAAAATCCCTTAACTCAGATACTCCTATTACAAGAGTTCAAATGGTATTAATGAAAGAAAATGAGAAAGAATGGGGAGATTTTCAAAAATTATTTGAGGGAGTTGTGGATACAATTGCTTATGTAGATTATTTAGATCATGGTGCACAAAAACAACAAAAATCAAAAGGTATTGTAGAGATAGGGTCAAGAAAAAAGCCTTTTTGTTGCCCTCAGTTATGGCAAAGAATGTTTATTCATCCAGATGGAATTGTTACCCCATGTTGTATTGACAGTAATAGAGATTTAATAATGGGAAATATAAATGAGAGTTCTACGTCAGAAATATGGAAAAATGAAAAATATCAAAATCTTAGAAATTTACATTTGAGTGGTAAAATTAATGAAGTTCCTACCTGTAGCAAATGTCCGTTGGCTAAATATTGAATTTCTAAATGCCAGTTGAATTACAAAGTATTGATAAGCTAGAAAAGCAAATTATTTCAGAAAATAATAGATATCAACTTTCAAATATACAAAAGAATGCAATTAAAAAAAAATTTTTTAGAAGTAATATATTAATTATTGGTGCAGCTGGTTCAATAGGTGAGAAATTTTCAAAAGATATACAAAAATTTAATATAAAAAAAATATATTTTTTGGATAAGAATGAAAATGAATTAACTGAACTTAATAGAGCTTTAAATTTAGTAAGATCAAGAGTTAAAAAAGAATATATATGCTATGATATCTTAAATTTAGATTTGGAAAAATTTATTTTAAAAAATAAAATAAATCATATTATAAACTTCTCTGCTTTAAAACATGTTAGATCAGAGGAAAATCATTATTCTACAGAATATATGTTCGCAGTAAATAGTATTAGTTTTTTAAATATTAAATATCCAAAATCAGTAAAAAGTATTT
>MDSV01050460.1_pt1 | contig 10758 bp, 9 predicted proteins | sample 810851 | NCBI WGS metagenome assembly MDSV01 (sample SAMN05326640, study PRJNA326480) | marine metagenome | isolation source: seawater | place: Atlantic Ocean: North East | collected 2012 | reverse complement strand
GCTATTTGTATAGCTTCTTCTGACGAGTGTTTTGGTTTCCAACCAGTTTTAAGCATTTTTTCGTAGTTGTATGAATAATTTGGAACATCTCCCTGCCATCCAGTTTGTTTTTTTTCGTATGTAGGTTTCGTCTCAGGGCTTAAAAACTCAATACATTTTTCAGCAATTTTTTTAATCTTTATTCCGCTATCAAGAGGGGTTAAATTATAAATTTTGTCTCTTTTCGATAAATTTTTAATATGAAAAATTCCATCAATTAAATCATCAATATAAATAAATGGTTTTGTTTGTTCACCATTACCCATCACTTCTAATATTTTTGGTTTGTTACCTAACTTATTTACAAAATCAAAAAAAACTCCATGAGTCGTATCAGCCCCAACAACATTTGGAAATCGAAAGATTATATAATTATTTAAAAAATAGCTTTCACTTGAAGAAATAAGCCCTTCTGAGGCCATCTTCATTGCACCGTAGTAAGATGCTGGTAAAAGTGGACCAGTATTTTCTTCTATTTTCTTAATGGATTTTCCAACTACTGCTGATGAAGATGCGAAAACAAAATCTTGCAGGTTCAAATTCTTTGATATTTCGAGAATATTTAGTGTAGTTAAATATGTATTTTTTAAATCTCTTTCATATCCATATAAGTATCCTCTTATATCTGAATTTGCTGCAAAATGCCAGATAGTATCAACTTCTAAATTTTTTAATCTTCTTGTTACATCTTTAATGTTATTTTTTTCTGATAAGTCAATTTCATAAAATGAGAAATTTTCATTTAATTGTTCCAAATATTGAATGTTACTTCTATTACCTAACAAAAAATTGTCAATGCCTATTACTTCGTTATCTTTTTCTAAAAGTCTTTTAACAATATACTTTCCAATAAATCCAGCACAGCCAGTAACAATATGTGTACCCATGTTTTTATTTAAACTATTTCTTTGATATCTTCTTTAATAGTGTGAGAGAACAAATGAATAATCATCATATGCAAGTCTTCAATTGGACCGTAGTATCCTTTATCAGATGAAAATACTATTGAATTTGAAGAAACCTCTTTAACATCACCACCATCGAATCCTAACAAAGAGTAGGTATTTAAATCTAAATTATTACAGTATTTTATTAAGTTAACAATATTTTTACTTTTTCCAGATGATGAAAAAATTAATACCAAATCTTTTTTATCAGGTTTGTAATTTGATATAGCTTCTGTAAAAACATTATCGTAACCAAAATCGTTGCTGTTTGCAGTAACTCTTGCAATATTAGAAACTAAACTAATGGTTTCAATTTTATTATTTTCATAATTTAACCTTGAAATATCAATCTCTGCATGATTTGAAATTGCAGCACTCCCACCATTGCCCGCTAAAAATAACCTGCCTTCAGTTTTGAATAGATTTTTTAAATCATTAAATAATTTATTTATAAGTGAAAGGTCAGAATTTGTAACAATTTTGCTTAAAAGATTTAAATATTTTATCAAATCAGTATTTTGACTCACAGAATATATATTAGCTTATTAATATTTGAATATGTCAAAGCAAGTAATAATTATGGCTGGAGGCAAGGCTACAAGGTTAAAAACAGAATTAAATGGTCTTCCTAAATCCCTTGTAAAAATTGGAAATAAAACAGTTTTAGACTATCAAATTGAAAATATTCGTAGATTTTCAACACAAAAAATTCACTTTTGTCTTGGATTTGAAAATAAGAAAATCCTTGAATTTTTAAATCATAACTATAAAGATTTAAATTATTCCTATTCGATAGAGACGAATCCAAGAGGAACCTATGGGGCACTTCTAGACAGTTATGATTATCTTGAAGATAATATATTTGTATTATTTGGAGATATTCTATCTAACTTTGATATAGACAATGGTTTTAATAAATTTAAAAAATCTAATTCGGAAATAATGCTGGTTACTCGATACACCGATCATCCTGAAGATAGTGATTTGATAAATTCTGATAATAATGGAAGAGTTATATCAATTGAAAAAAAAGAAAAAGATAATTTCAATACACTTATAGGAAATTCTGGATTAATATTTTTAAAAAAAAATATTCTGAAAAAGTTTTCTAAAGATATTTCCAAACTAGATTTAATGAAAGATTTTGTAAAAACAAATTTAGATGTATTGGATGTATCTAGTTCATTAAGTGTTGACTTTATAAAAGATATTGGAACCGAAAAAAGACTTTATGAACAAAGAAATATTATAGAAAATTTTTCTCTAGAAAATAAAAAAGTATGTTTTATTGATAGAGATGGCACTTTGATTGAAAACCAAGGTGATTCTAATTCAATCAACGAAATAAACTTTAAACCACATGCAATTGAATTATTAAAATTTCTACAAAATAATTTCTACAAAATAATTTTGATAACCAATCAACCAGGAGTAGCAAAAGGATTTTTTAGTATCAGTGAATTAGAAAAATTTCATGATGCATTACAGTTAAAACTTATTGAGGAAGGGATTAAACCTTTAAATGCAATTTTTTATTGTCCGCATCATCCAGAGGGTGGTTATGAAGGTGAAGATATTACTTATAAAATCAAATGTGATTGCAGAAAGCCGAGTCTAGGTATGATAAATTTTGCAATAGAAGAATTTAACTTAAATAATTCTAAATTTCTTTTTATTGGTGATTCAAAGGCTGATTTTCAAACAGGGAAACAAATCAACGCAGAAGTCTTAATCGTTAAAAGCAAACTTACTGAGAAAGAATATTTTAAAAATATTGGTGTAAATATTTTTGATAATTTAAGAGACTTAAAGAGTCAAATACATATTTGATTTGAATGGGGCTATTAGATTAAAAGTAAATCTTATTTAAAAGTTTAAAAAGTCTAATTTTCAATATAATTAAATAAACTAGTAAGGCAATAAAATTATGAATTTAAGTAGTGATAAGAAAACAGCCTATGTTGTAATGAGGGGTGACCTAATCAATTCTGGACACATTAATGTTTTAACAAAAGCAAGTTCACTTGGAAGGGTTGTAGTCGGTCTTTTATCCGATGAAGCAATTGAGAGTTATAAAAAGGGGCCATTTTTAAAATATCAAGACAGATATGAAGTAATTAAAAACATCCAACTTGTTGATGAAATAGTTGAACAAGCCAAATTAGATTATTCAGAAAATTTAGAAAAATTAAGACCAAATTATGTGGTACATGGTGATGAATGGAATGAAGGGTATCAAAAACAAATTAGAAAAAATGTTATAGAAAAACTTAAAGGATGGAACGGTGAATTAATAGAAGTTCCGTATACGCAAAATGCAATATCAGTTGATATAAAAAATGAAAAATTTAAGGATAAAGTAACAAGCAATGAAAGATTAAGCTCATTAAAAAGATTGTTAATTGAAAATAAATATTTAACATTCTTAGACACACACAATCCATTAAGCGCTTTAGTTGTAGAAAATGCAGAATTTAACTCTAATGGTAAACGCAAAATTTTTGATGGTATGTGGATGAGTAGCTTAACTGACTCTACTTCAAGGGGAAAACCTGATATTGAAGCCGTAGATTTTTCCTCTAGATTTATTACTATTAATGAAATACTTGAGGTTACTACTAAGCCAATAATTTTTGATGGCGATACTGGGGGTTTGCCTGAACACTTTAGATTCATGGTTAAAAATCTTGAAAGAGCGGGGGTATCTGCAGTTATAATTGAAGATAAGATAGGTTTGAAGAGAAATTCACTTTTTGGAACAAAGGGTGAACAAACTCAGGATTCCATTGATAACTTCTGTAATAAAATTATTACAGGCAAACAAGCTTCTCTAACTGAAGATTTTATGGTTTTTGCTAGGATTGAAAGTTTAATTCTTGAACAGGGAATGAGCGACGCATTGAAAAGAGCTGAAGCTTACACTGAAGCTGGTTCAGATGGGATACTCATTCATAGTAGAAAAAGTGATGGGAAAGAAATCTTTGAATTTATGGAAAAATTTAGAAAAATTGATCAACATACTCCTATTGCTGTAGTTCCAACTTCATATAATCAATTTAAAAATGAGGAGTTTTCTGAGGCTGGTGCAAATATAATAATTTATGCAAACCATCTTTTGAGATCTTCTTATCCATCAATGGTTAAAACAGCCAATTCAATTTTAGAACATCAAAGAAGTATGGAAGCAGACGACAACTTGATGTCAATTAAAGAAATATTGAACTTAATCCCGGAAAGTTAAAATTGGAAGTTAGGAATTTTATAAAAGCAATTAAAGAAATTGGAATAAATAGTTTTTATGGCGTTCCAGACTCTCTAATGTCTGATTTAAGTAAATATTTAGAATTTGAACCTGACGACAGCATTCATCATGTAATAACACAAAATGAAGGATCAGCTGTTGGAATGGCTATTGGAAACTATCTGTCAACAAAAATGCCATCAGCTGTATATCTTCAAAATTCTGGATTAGGAAACATAGTAAACCCTATTGTTTCTCTTGCTTCAAGTCAAGTATTTTCAATACCCTTATTATTAATTATTGGCTGGAGAGGGTCCCCAGATGTTATTGATGAACCTCAACATAAATTACAAGGTGAGATTACCCTTAAGCAGCTAAAGCTTATGAATATAGATTACTTAATACTTGATAAAAATAAAGATATTCAAATAGATAAGATAATCAGAAATATAAGTAAAAAAAGATCTATTGCATTAATTATAAAAAAAGATTACTTTGAAAAAGATTCAAGAAGTTTCAATGAAAACAAAAGTAGCCTTGTAAGGAAAGAGGTAATTCATCAATTACTAAATATTTATGATAAGGATACTATTTTTATATCCACTACTGGAAAAACTTCAAGAGAACTTTATGAGCTTAATAAAAAATTAAATAGAAAAGCTTTTTACTGTATTGGTGGAATGGGACATGCCAGCTCAATAGCAGCTGGTGTTGCATTAAACAATCCAAACAAAAGAGTTGTATGCCTTGATGGAGATGGATCTTTTTTAATGCATATGGGTTTTACACCTATAATAGGTTCGTTAAATCTCGAAAATTTTCACCACTATGTGTTAAATAATTTTTCTCACGAATCAGTAGGGGGTCAGCCAACTGTTGGTAAAGAAATAGATTTTGATAAAATTTCAATGGGTTCAAATTATGACAGTTACTATAAATGTCAAAGCTTAAATGATTTAAATGAAATTATAAAAAAATTTAAAAATAATAACGAAACATCTCTTATTGAGGTCCTTATAAATACAAATTCAGACACAACTCTTCCAAGACCTGATAAAAAACCAATTGAATACCTAGAATTTTTTTAAATTATGGAAAAAATTAGGAAGACTTTGTTGGTAGTTTCACAAAATGGTAAAAACAGAGGATATATAGAGTATTTATCCAAAAAGTATAATCTCAAAGAACCTCAAATAATACATGTTGATTCTTATCCAACTATTGAAATAATAGAAAATTTAAAATCTAATTTGAAAACAAGTAAGTTTGAATTAATTATTGCAATTGGTGGTGGAAGTGTTTTAGACAGTGCTAAAGTTTTGTCTGTTTTTTTAGACAACAATGTACACGATAATCTAAATAAAGTAATTGAAAATCCAGATATTTTAGATAAATCAGAAAAAGTTCAATTACATGTTTTTCCAACGACTGCGGGCACTGGAGCTGAGGTTACTCAATTTGCAACTATTTGGGACTTCAAAAAAAACAAAAAGCATTCTTTAGATCACCAAAAATTATTACCTGATGAATATTTTTTAGAAGAAAAATTTTTAGAAACCCTGCAAGGTCAAAACCTTCTATATCCTTTTTTAGACAGTATTTCACATGCATTTGAGTCATTATGGAATAAGAATAGAAACAACGAATCAGTTAAGTATGCTATTGATTCCCTTAATTTAAACTTAAAATCTTTGAAAGCATTTTGTTCAAAAGATGAAATGTACGACTTTGAAAAAATGATTCTTGCAAGTAACTTTGCTGGTAAGGCAATAAATATAACCAGAACTTCAATTGCACACTCTATTTCCTATCCACTGACTGCAAAATACGGAATACCTCATGGTCTAGCTTGCAGTTTCACCATTCCAAGAATATTTAAATATGTAAAAAATGATGAAATAATCAAGAAAAATATAAACCTTTTAAATGAAATTACAAACTTATTGCTGAATCTTGAATTAGATGAGAAAATTATTTCATACTTAAAAACAGACACAATTAATATACCACTTAAAAATTTTTTATCTACGAGGTCAGAGAACTTTATACTAAAAATTAATAAAGATTTAATGTCAAATATTATTAACCAAAATAGTTTTAATACTTAGATTTAAAGTTAATATAAATATACTAAAATTAATTCATGTCATATAAAAACGTTAATGAACTTAAAAAATCTGGAAGTAATCTTAGAGGATTATTAAATGATTTAAAAAGAAGACCAGAAGACGCAGCACAAGAATTAAACTTTCCGTTCGATGAATTAAAAAAATATCTTGATGGAGAAAAAGTCATTTCTTCTGAATTTATTTCTTTGGCATGTAAAAAATGGCCAGTAAATGAACGAGATTTTTTTGTGGTTAAGGATGATACTGAATATGGTTATAAAAAAATGTCCGCACAAATTTCAAAAGAAAGCTCAAGAATAATGCAAAGAGCTGGTAAAGATTATTACGAATATAGAGATACTGTTTTAACAACAGTAACTACCTTTAGACCCGAGTGGATAAAGCAGTTATGTTTTGTAGAAAACAACAGCCCCAGTAATTCAAAAGTTCAGTGGAACAATGGACACTTTATGCATCAATTCACATATTTTATAGGTTGTGTAAATTTTTATTATATAAATGAAGATGGTCAAAAGTGTATCGAGCAAATGAACACTGGAGACTCTTGCTACATTACACCATTTGTTCCTCATTCTTTTACTACAAGGGAGGAAAGTGAGGAACCAGGTCTAATACTTGCTCTGACATTTGGAAGCAACTTAATTGGTGATAGCCAATTGGAACTTTCTGCACTTTCTGATCCTGATCTTGCATCTGGCTATGCGTTAGATTTCAGTAAGCAAAAAGTTGCAATCGGTGAACTTATAAAATTTTTTAGACAAGCATTTAGTATTTCCATAGAAGAACTTTCTAACAGATCAGATATTAGCGAAGAAGATTTAAAAAATTATGAAAATGGAGACTTTGAACTTCAATACGATCAAATTGAAGTGATTGCAAATTCACTTGGAATAAATTTAAGAGATTTACTTGTTTATGAAGAAAAAAAAGAACGCTCTGTTATTAATCAAAAATTTCAAGATGGAGCATCTTGGAACATAGATGAAAAACTATTTTTTGTAGAGTTAGCCAATTCACCTAACTTGCCTTTTACTAGGTCTCTGCATATCAATGTAAAAAATACAGACAAAAACCTTATGCAAAAAGTAGGTCTTCACCAATATATCTATAATGTTGGTGAATCCTCAGTTTATTTAAATGTTGATGAAAAATCTGAAGAACTAGGTAAAGGAGATTCATGCTACATAAAGCCATTTGTTTCCCATAGTTTTACTGGAGAAGGAAACTTGTTGTCACTAAGGATTGGAGGAAAGGTAAATGGAGATTCATTAAGAGAGCTATCTTTTATTGGCAGAGATCATGCAAAAAGAGCAATTTCAGAGACTCTTCCATGGTTCAATAAAGAAGGAAAAAATTAATCTAATTTTTGTAAAGACCGGAAGAAATACCTTCAGTATACTTTACGTCAATTACTTGACCATTCCACTCACCCATAACTTTAATTAAATTTTCTCTTGATTTTTTTTGGATATTTTTTAACCAGTCGTCGCCATGTAGAAAATATTCAATCCTGTACTCTGTAGCTACTTTTGCATAGTCTATCCCATCCAAAGGATGTATGTGTTTGACCAATTTTAATTGCTCAACGACTGCTGCTCTGTTTGAAAAGGAAGTAATAGGTGCTCTTTTATAGCTTTTCATAGCATCATCAGTCATTAATCCAACAACAACTGTTCCAAACTCTTGTGCTTTTTTAAGTATATTAATATGACCAACGTGTAGTGGATCCGCACACATGGGTACAAAAGCTATTGGTCTGTTAAAGTCATTTCCAAAAAAAGTCATAACAACAAAAATCCTTTTTTATTTTCCATACTAATAATATAAACAAAAACAATAAAAAATACCCTAATGACTTCAAAACATTTATTTATCAAATTAGAAAAAGGGGTAAGAGACTAATTAAATTTACATATTACTTACTGAATTTTAATAAATATAAGAGTAATTAGTTAGAATATAGTAAATGTTTGATTTTTATTTACCAACTTTAAACTACCTTGATCCTGTTTCTGGAAGCTATATTTTACAAATCATACTCGCAGCTATTCTTACAATCGGAGTTTACATTCGCTCTGCAAGAAATTATATTTCTGTATTTTTGAAGAAAATTTTTGGAAAGAAATAGTTATTATTTTAAAATAGAAGTCAACTCTTTTACTGTGTAGTCTTTATTTACTAGAAACGCTCTTGAATCAGTACTAAAAATTTCTTTATTAGACAAACAATTGATTAAAAAACCAAATGTATTAACTCCTCCGAGTGTGTCGTCGATTTCCTTACAGTACTTATTGATGTTTGAGATTGAAAATGTCTCATAACGTATTTTTATACTTATTAATTCTTCATAGCTTAAACTGTCAAGATTATTAGGTTTCTCTCCAAATTTTAAATATGGTCCGTGATCAGATTGTAAAAAAATTATGTCATTCGGGTTGCTTAAATTTACAAACTCTTTCATTTGAATAATTAGACAGTTGATTGAATCTTCGTATTGTTCAAGATTTATATTTATGTCAGTATATGGTGTTATCTCTTTGTATTTATTGCAACTTGAGTCTACAAAAAATGGTCCGTGAGAATTCATTAAGTGAATAAGATGTAAACTTGGCTTATCCTCACTTGAAGCTAAAAAACTAGTTAAATTCGGGTCACCGCAGTAATAAGTTTTACAGTTAATGTTAAACAGATAGTCTAAAGTGTAAATTTCTCTTTTTAACAGAAAGTTATTTATAACATTTAAAGGAGTATTTTGTAAAATAATTGATGAAACTGAATTTAACCCTTCATAATATCGTTTATAGCATTCAACATTGTTCGTATCCATACATGGAAACCCAATCCCATATTTATAGATTGTATAACCATTTTCTATAAAGATATTTTCTAATAATGTTTCTTGGGATAAATAACCTTGGTTTATTACTTTCCATAAATTTTCGGATGAATTCAATCTACCTCTTATCTTGTAATCCATTTCCATGATCGATGATATAGTTTCCATCGTTCCTCCGTAACTAGATAAACTTTGGTTATGTAGGTGAAATTTATTATTTTCATCTGACAATTCTTCTGTAAAGTTGTATTCAAGATTGAATTCAGAATATAAATTATCTTGACTTGCAAGCATATCTATTACAAAGAAGTAGATATTTGGTTTTTCTTGAAAATTAATATTACTAACTTCAGGGTCACTACTTGACTCATTAATTGAAAGAATTGTAAAGATTGTTAAAAAAACTTGAACTACAATTATAGCTTTTACAAAATTATATAAAATATCACCATATTTATTAATAAAAAATAATATTAAAACTAACGATAGAAACCAAAATAAAAAACCTGAAAAATTTACTCGAATTATATTAAAAAAGGTGACTGCTATTTTTTGGTAATAAATAAAATAAAAACTTATGGCTATAGAAAATAAAGTACCTTCTTTGAAACGAGAGATGCGCCTATATAAAACTAAGAAAATAATGCTGTAAGTGATTAAGTAAAATAATGAAAAAATAAAATATTCTATTTTTTCATAATTGAATAATATTAAATGATTGCTTCTGTAAATTTCAATTAAAGGAAATAAAACACCTAAAATATATGTAATTGTGATAACCAACTTATTTTTTAAATTCATTCTTTCCTCAAATTAGTTTTTATAGATTTTGATATTTAATTATACGCTATTCCTTTTGTTAGAAAGTATAATTGCCTTTTATGAAACAAAATAAATATAAAGTTAGTTTTAAATAATCCTGGAGCTTGCCAATGAATAAAAAAATTATATTTTTTCTTGAAGGTAATTTTCATACTCAATATATATTTCCAATAATTGATAAATTTGATAAGGATCCAAATATTGACAGTTCAATTATTACATTACAAGAAATCAACGATGTTAATTTAAAGAACACAGAAATAATTAAAATAACAAAATTAGAATTAGTTAAAACATTAATAGAATTAAAAGCTGATTTTTTTATAACAACTACTCCAGGAATAGGTTCAAGTTATTTTCCTAAATCAAAAATTTTTCCAATCAAAAATAGGCCGAAGTATATTTATGTTTTTCATTCGCTCGTAAGCCCAAATGAAGTTTATTTCAAAAAGTCTTTTTACAATTTTGATTATATTTTATCCCCAAATCGATTGATTACGAGTCAACTTAAATATTTAATTTCTAAAAACACAAGAATAATAAATTCTGGTTACCCCTTATTTTTAAACAAAACATCAAGTGAAAATTTTGAAGGAGCTGATAAGAATGTATTGATTGCTCCATCATGGGGCGATCAAAACTTTTTAACTAATTTCGAATTTATGGAAAAACTAATTAACTATTTAAAAATTAAAAATCTAAATATATTTATTAGACCTCACATTATGGCTAATGAACACTTTG
>MDSV01224076.1_pt1 | contig 10760 bp, 12 predicted proteins | sample 810851 | NCBI WGS metagenome assembly MDSV01 (sample SAMN05326640, study PRJNA326480) | marine metagenome | isolation source: seawater | place: Atlantic Ocean: North East | collected 2012 | reverse complement strand
GAAAGTCATTAAAATTTAGTTCCATAAGATTGTTTAATATCTTTTTTAAGTTATATTTGTATATAACATTTGTCGCATATTTTAAATATATTTAAAGATGATAACAGGTAAATTTCCAAATTTGAGACTAAGACGCAGTCGCAAGAATGATTGGTCAAGAAGATTAGTTGAGGAAAATAACCTTACGTCTAGTGATTTTATATTGCCAATTTTTATTATTGATGGAAAGAATAAAAGATTACCTATCAAAACAATGCCTGAAGTTTATCGATATACTTTAGATAGAATAAGTGATGTTATTGATAAGGCTTTAAAAAATGGAATACCTATGATTGCTTTATTTCCATACACTAAAAAAAAAAAGAAAAATATATTAGGCACTGAAGCATTAAATGATGATAATTTAGTTTGTAGGGCAATTCAATTAATCAAAAAAAAATATAAAAATGAAATTGGAATAATGTGTGATGTTGCTTTAGATCCATATACATCACACGGACACGATGGTTTGTTAAGAAGTGGAAATATTTTAAATGATGAAACTGTTGAGGTTTTAATAAATCAATCTCTACTTCAAGCACAAATGGGTTGTGATGTACTAGCTCCGTCTGACATGATGGATGGAAGAATTGGTAAAATTAGAAAATCTCTCGACAAAAATGGATACCATATGACTCAAATACTATCCTATGCAGTTAAATATGCTTCTAGTTTTTATAGTCCTTTTCGAGATGCAGTTGGATCAAAGGAAACTCTGAAAGGTAATAAAAAAACATATCAAATGGATTATAAAAATTATAATGAAGCTTTAAGAGAGGTTGCATTAGATATCAAAGAAGGTGCTGATATGGTAATGATAAAACCAGGTTTACCATATCTAGATATAATTAAGTTAGTAAAAGATAAATTCAAAATACCTGTCATGGCTTATCAAGTTTCAGGTGAATATGCTCTTTTATGTAATGGAATTAATAAGGGAATTATTGATAATAGTGTAATTTTAGAAAGCCTAATTGCATTTAAAAGAGCCGGTGCCAACGCAATTGTTAGTTACTACGCTGACAGACTTAATAAAATTTTAGTTTAATTATTTTAACGAATTTACAAATTGATTTCTAACAATTGGAAAATTTATATTATTTGGTTTTAAAATCGTCTTATCCATAAAATCACCTACAAGCTTTAATCCATCTAACAATATATTTATATCATTAATAAAATTATCTTGTTCTATAAGAAAATTTGGAACAATTTTGTTTTCATTTAAAGACTCAACAATATATAAAGTTTTATTATTAATTATTTTCTTTTTTGCTATTTCACATAAATCAAGATTATATCCAAGATTACTTAATAATCTAAGTTCCCAGAATATGTATTTTTTTAACCATTCTTTGTCAGGCAAAAGTAAATAGAATTCATTTATCAAATCATAAATCTTTAAATTTGCTTGAGAATCTACAGTTAACAACTTTATTAAATTCATAGCTGATAAAATACAATTTAATTTTTGTGATTGATCAAAATATATTGGTGAATAAGCTTTTAAAATTTCAACTTTGAAATAACCTATTCTACTTTCTGATTTAGTATTGTAATTTACAAATAATTGATTGCCAATTTGTAAATAATTTTTTATTTTTCTAGATGTACCACCAAATATAATTCCAGGTATTTTTCCATGATCTTTAGTAAAAAATTCTACTATTAAAGAATTTTCACTATACTTGTTTTTTGATATCAGAAATGCTTTATCGTCCCAAATCATTATTTTAAATTATCATTGAGGCATAGAACAGCAGCGTTCTGTTCGGCATTTTTTTTTGAAGAGCCTTCACCAATATAATACTTTGAATTTGAAATTTTAACTCCAACTTTAAAGATAGGTTTGTGTCTGGGCCCTGTATTTGAAATAACTTTGTAACTAGGAAGTTTTTTAAATTTTTTTAAAGAAAATTCTTGTAATTGAGTTTTTCCGTCTATTTCAGTAATTACACTTTTTTTGATATTTTCTTTCCAAAAACTAAGTATAAAATTCTCTATTGCTGTAAATCCTTTATCTAAATAAATTGCACCTATTAAAGCTTCGCAACAATCAGCTATAACTTTGTCTTGAATTATATTTTTTTTATTATTAGGATTTATAGTTAGAATGTATTTTTCCAGATTTATATTTTTACCAATTTGTAAACATGTTTTTTTATTTACTAATGATGCAAATTTTTTGTCTAAAGTACCCTCTTTCTCATCAGGATAAATTTCTAAAAGTTTTTTTGCAATGACAAGTCCTAGTACCCTATCTCCTAAAAATTCTATCTTTTCATTATTATCATTTTTATCAAAACTTTTATGAGTTAATGACTTGATTAATAATTTTTTGTTTTTAAATTTTATATCAATTTTTTTTTCTAGTTTTGAATAATCTATTTTCATTATTTGATGATTTTAAAAAATCTATTTAATCTTATTGATTTGTTCCATTTCCAGAATGAAAAAAAACTTCCAATTGATTTATCAGAGGAAAAAAAAATAAACTTAGCCTTGCCTACAAGATTATCTTTATGAACATAACCAACACTTGATAAAAATCTACTGTCTTTTGAGCAGTCTCTGTTATCACCTAGAAAAAAATAATGATCTTTTGGTACAATATAAATATCAGAATTCTGAAATGGGAAATTTTCTAGATATGCAGTTGTATGTGTTTTACCGTTTGGTAAAATTTCTTCAAATAAAGTTGTGTCAATTATTCTATTTCCACAAAATATTTTGTTTTCTTTTAATAATCGTGATTTTAAAATTTCACTATTATTAATATAAAGATTCGAATCAATAAACTGTAAACTATCTCCTGGAAGACCTACTAATCTTTTTATATAATCTGTTCTGTTATCCGCTGGTGTTTTAAATACAACAACATCTCCTCTTTTTGGCTCAGAAAATAAGATTCTCTTATTTAGTAATGGAGGGCTAAATGGAAATGAATGTTTACTATATCCATATGAATATTTTGTTACAAATAATCTATCTCCTACTAAAAGTGTAGGTTCCATTGATGAAGATGGTATATAGAATGGTTGGATTAATAAAGATCTTATTATCAGAGCTATTATTAACGCGTAAATTAAAGTTTTTAAATTATCTATAATTATATTTTTAATATGCATTAATCTTTTTGAATTATAGTAAAAGCTATTGAATATTCCTTTTCATCAGCAATTGAAAGAAACAATTTAAATTTTTTAATTTTCTTTTTTTTTTTTTATCAAATTTTCGATTTTTGAGTTAATAAAATAGTATGGTTTTCCTAATTTATCGTTAAATATTTGTATATCTTTAAAATTTAAGCTGTCTCTAAAACCAGTGCCTAATGATTTAGCAAAAGCTTCCTTTGCAGCAAAACGTTTTGAAAAGTGTCTTACTTTGTCTTTTTTTTTTTTAAAAAAAAGTAATTCTTTTTTTCCAAAAGTTCGATTTATAAAATTCTTATTTTTAATAGACGATTTGATTCTATCATTTCGAATAATATCAACACCAATACCAATAATCTTCATTATTTGATAATTCTTCTAAATTTTTTAATCACAGTATTAATCCCAAAAAAAACAGACTCTCCGATAATAAAATGACCTATATTAAATTCTTGAATTTCACCTACAGTAGATAAAATAGATGTAGACTTATAATCTAGTCCATGACCCGCATGAACTTCCAAACCAATATTACTTGCCAATTTTGCTGCTTTTTTAATTCTAATAAATTCTTTTTTAATATTTTTTTTTGATTTAACCAAATTAGCAAATCTACCGGTATGAATTTCTATACAATCGGCACCTAAATTTTTTGAAATATTGATATCTTGTAGAGAAGGATTAACAAAGAGACTTGTTCTAATATTATTATCTTTAAATAATTTAAGTGTATTTTTAATCTTTTTTTGATTTTTTTTTAAGTTTAATCCTCCTTCGGTAGTAATTTCTTTTCGATTTTCTGGAACTATACAAATAAAATCAGGTTTAATCATTAATGCATTTTTAATAATTTCATCTTTAATAGAAATTTCAAGATTAACTAATAAGTTTTTTATGGAACATATTTTTTTTGCGTCTAGATCGTTAATATGACGTCTATCTTCTCTTAAATGAATAGTAACTGAGTCTGCGCCACGATTTTTGACAAATTTTGCTGCATAAAATGGGTCGGGATGAAGCTCACCTCTAGCATTTCTTAAAGTAGCTACGTGATCAATGTTTACTCCTAGCCTTTTCACTTAATAAATCTACTTCCTGGAGTTGTTATTGGAATCGATTTAAGACTCCTAGGTATTTTATTTCTTCTATAGGTTGGTACTTTAATTTTCAGATGTGAAGTAATTTTTCTTTTAATCTTTAAAGTCTCTTTATCAGATCTATCAATTATCGTGGCAAAACCAATCAATTTAGCTCTAGCCTTTTTTATAAGTTTAGCACTCTCCATACTTGACTTTCCTGTGGTAATTACATCTTCAATGATCAATACTTTTGAATTTTTTTTTATACTAAATCCTCTCCTTAATGTAAATTTCCCATCTACTCTTTCACAAAAAATGGTCTCCTTTTTCAAAATTTTGCCTATTTCGTATCCAATCACTATTCCGCCCACTGCCGGTGCTAAAATTAAGTCTAAATTTTTATAATTTTTCCTTATCTTCTTAGCTAAAGATTTACATATTATATCTGCCTCATATGGATAACTAAGTAATTTTGCGCATTGGATATATTTTGATGAATGTAAGCCTGAAGATAATACAAAATGTCCTTCTAATAGAGCATTAGTTTTTTTTAAAATATCTAAGGATTTTTTGCGTGAAAGCATTTCTTTTATCTTCGTGTCTTATTATTTTAAATTTTATACCTTTTTGTTTTAACTCCGCAATAAAATTAGTAAAATTCTTCAAATCTCTAATTATTAGCTGAAATTTAAAATTGATATAATTGGGATTTTTTCCAGCCATTTCCAAATTAGATATATTTAGTTTATGATCTCCAATTAAAGAACTTATACTACCAAGTTGACCAGGCTTATCGGGAAGTGATATCCATAGAGTAGTATTGTATTTTTTTAATTTTTGTTCTTTTTCTTCTCCTTTATCATGCCAATATCGTCTTATAGCAGCTCTTGCCTTACCAGTCTTAGTTACAGGTATCCAATGAAGTGAAGGAGATTGGTTCTTAGACGTTATTATATTCACTCTATCCCCATTTCTTAAAATCGTTTGAAGTTCACTTTTATTACCATTAATTTCACACCCTACAGCTGTATTTCCAATCTTAGTGTGAACTGCGTAGGCAAAATCAATAGGTGTAGCATCTTTGGGCAATTTAATTACTGAACCTTTAGGAGTGAAACAGAACACATTTTCCTGGAACATTTGTAGTTTTGTATATTCATATGAATGTTCTGGATTTTCATTTTTTTCAATAATTTCGACTAAATCTTTTAACCAATCATATTCTTTCCATTGCAAAGAATTAATTTTTTCAGATGATTTATATTGCCAATGTGATGCCACCCCTCTTTCAGCAAAGTCATGCATTTCTGATGTCCTAATTTGAATTTCTATTGGCTTCTTATGTGGTCCTATGACTGAGGTATGAAGAGATTTATAACCATTAATTTTTGGAGAAGATATATAGTCTTTGAATTTACCTGGAATACAATTCCATTTTTTATGTAATACACCTAATGTTTGATAACATTCATCAATACTATTCAAAATAATTCTAAAACCTAGTATGTCAGTTACTTGTTCTAGAGAAACTCTTTTTTTTTGAACTTTTCTCCAAATAGAAAAAGTTGTTTTTTCTCTACCAAAAATCGAGGCCGTAATATTATTTTTAATTAAAAGATTTTTAATTTCTAGTGAAAGACTATCAAAAATATTTTCTTTATCTTTTTTAATTTCATTTAGTCTAGTTTGAATGAGTTTTCTTGCTTCTAGATTTAATATTTCAAACGATAGATCTTCTAACTCATCTCTAATACGATGCATACCCATTCTATCTGCTAGAGGAGCGTAAATCTCCATAGTTTCATGTGCTATTCTTCTTCTTTTATCTTCACGTTTAATCGACTTAATAGTTCTCATATTATGAAGTCTATCAGCCAATTTAACTAGAAGCACTCTTATATCCTTAGAGGTGGCCAAGATGAGTTTTCTAAAATTTTCAGCTTTTGAATTTGTGTCGGCGGTATTTTCAAATACAGATATTTTAGTAACTCCTTCAACGAGTTCTGCAACTTCCTCTCCAAATTCACCTTTTATAGTTTCGTATGTTGCGTATGTATCCTCAATAGTATCATGTAATAAACCAGTAGCGATTGTTGCAGTGTCTAATTTCAACTCAGTTAAAATATTTGCAACTTCAATTGGATGTACTGAATAAGGATCACCTGAGTCTCTTTTTTGATTTGAATGAGCTTTTATAGCAAAATTATAAGCTTTATTTAATCGATCTAAGTTTACAAATTTATTATATCCTTTTATTTTATTAATTAGGTCTTCAGAATTAAGCATAAATCATTATATCACTAAATTAAATTTTTTTAATAGACGTAATATCCTTAATTGGTAAGGAAAAAATTAATTTTTCAATACTGTTATTTGTTTTTGGATGCACCCATTCTTTATCTAGTTCAAATAATGGAATTAGTACAAAATTTCTTTTATTCATCCTTTTATGTGGAATAGTAATATCTCCAAGCATTACTTTTTGATTATATGAAATTATATCAATATCACAAGTTCGAGGGGAGTTTTTTAAACTTTTTTTCCTACCAAGTTTTTTTTCAATTGATTTGATAATTTCATAAAGTTTTCTCGGAGATAATTGAGTATTTGCCTGAATTACTATATTAATGAATTTTGGTTTTCTTGGATCTGGCCATGATAAAGTTTCATAATATCCAGATGTTTTTGTAATATTTATGCCATTAAGACTTAGAAGAGATTTAGTTCTTTCTATATTGTCTATTTTGTTTCCAAGATTTGATCCTATTCCTAAATATATCATTAGCTTGATTTTCTTACGTATCGAGCTTTATCTCGATTCCAATCTCTGTTTTTTTTGGTTAGTCTTTTATCATACTGTTTTTTACCTTTAGCTACCGCTATTTCTACTTTTGCTTTCCCTTTTCTAAAATACATTTTAGTTGGAACTATAGTCAATCCTTCTCTTTGCATTTTTCCGATCAATTTATTTATCTCACGTTTATTAAGTAATAGTTTTCTATCATCTGTTGGTTGATGGTTAGAAAAACTTGATTGTTTATATTGGGCAATATGAGAGTTGATTAGAACAATTTCTCCTTTTTTTTCAATTGCATAAGAGTCTGCAATATTAACTTTGCCATTTCTAACAGATTTTATTTCAGATCCTTTCAAAACTATTCCTGCCTCAAAAAAATCTTCAAAAAAATAATTAAAACTTGCTTTTCTATTTAAACAAATAATTTTTAAACCATTATTGGTTTTTTTATTCATTAAAGTAATTTAGCAGACTGCAAAGCTTTATTGATAATTTCTTTGGTTTTATCAGTAACTTTCACTAGAGGTAATCGCACAGCATCATCACACAAATTTAATTGTTTTGCTGCAAATTTAACAGGACTTGGATTGCTTTCTACAAACATTGAATTATGAAGAGGCTGCAAAATATTGTCAAATTTTTTAGCTTCATGTTTTGACTTATCATCGGTAAGTATTGATAAAGCTTGAAATTGAGAGCAGAGTTTAGGTGCTATATTAGCAGTTACACTAATTGTACCTACACCACCTCTTTTGTTAAATTCTAATGCATTATCATCATTCCCAGTAAGTTGAACAAAATCTTTTCCCATCGCTTTTAATTGTTGATCTACTCTATCAAGATCTCCTGTTGCGTCTTTTACGCCAATAATATTTTTTAACTCATAAAGTCTAGTCATTGTCTGAACAGACATATCAATTACAGATCTTCCAGGAATGTTATAAATAATTATTGGTAAACCACATTTATCATTGATAGCTTTATAATGTTGATATAACCCTTCTTGAGTAGGTTTATTATAGTAGGGTGTTACAATCAAAGCGGCATCTGCTCCTGCTTTTTCAGCATGGGCAGTTAAAGAAATTGATTCTTGAGTTGAATTAGATCCTGTTCCGGCAATCACAGGAAGTTTTCCTTTGCTTTCTTGAACACATAAATCTATAACTTTTTGATGCTCATCATGGCTCAAGGTAGGAGACTCTCCCGTAGTACCAGCAGGAACTAGACCATTTGTCCCATTTTCCATGTGAAAATGAATAATTTTGATATAACTATCTATATCAAGTTTATCGTCTTTAAACGGTGTTATTAATGCAACATTTGAACCTTTAAACATAAATACTTATAACATAAATTATTGATTCACATAATAAAGATTATGCACAAAAAGTTAATAATATTTATCTGCTCATTGTTAATGATTACTTTAAATCATAATATTGTGGTTTCAGATGAAAATACTCTTCTGCCAATAATTAAACCAAAATTATCAGATAAAGAGCTAAAAAAAAAAATTTTGATAAATATATTAAGACCTCTTCCAAAGCCAATATTAATCAGTGAGGAAAATGTCCCAAAAGAAAATATAGAAAAAAAAGTTGTCAAACCTAAATTCTTACTACCTAAGAAAAAACCCTTAATAGCAGGATCTAAAAAAACCAAAGAAGTAAGAATATCTAAATATTTTAGCAAAAAAGATTCTAATTTAGCAGATAAAGCTATTTCAGAGATGAAAAAAGCTCAGTGGCCTCTAGCTTTAAAAACTGCCAAAAAAGCTAAAAATAAATCAATATATAACTTTATTCAATGGAGACATCTACTTACACAAGGTAATCAAGCTTCTTATTATGAATACAAGACCTTTATAGATAATAACGAAAATTACCCAAGGATAGGACGTATTAAATATTTAGCAGAACACAAGCTATCCACAAATGAGGTTTCACCAAAAAAAATTATAGACCTGTTTGCTTCATCTGAGCCACTTAGTGGTTTTGGTAATATGATACTAGGAGAAAGTTATATATCAATTGGTGATAAAATAAGAGGAATAAATTTAATTAAGAAAGGATGGATTACTGCTGAACTTTCAAAATCAGAATTAAAATTATATAGAAAGAAATTTAAAAAATATCTTAATGCAGAAGACTATATTAAACGCGCTGATTATCTGGCGTGGAATAATAAATATTGGGATCTAAAGAGATTATTGAGATATTTACCAAAAGATTATGAACTTTTATATAACGCTAGACAATTGTTAATGAGTAAATCTTATGGTGTTGATAACGCTATATCAAAAGTTCCAGATAGATTTAAAAATGATGCGGGTTTAAATTATGATAGACTAAAATGGAGAAGGAAAAGAGGAAGAGTTGAAAGTTCAGTAGAAATTTTATTGAAGGTTAAAAATACCAAAGATTACTTAGTAAGGCCAGATAAATGGTGGATTGAAAGAGAAATTATTTCAAGATCATTAATATATAAGAAAAAATATGAACTTGCTTATAAAATATCGAGCAATCATGGAATGATTGAAGGTCCAGAATATGCCGCAGCAGAATGGATGAGTGGATGGATAGCATTAAGCTTTTTAGATGATCCTTTGCTAGCAAAAGACCATTTTGATAATTTTTACCAAAATGTTGGTTATCCAATTAGCACTGCCAGAGGTGCTTATTGGCTTGGAAGAACATATAAAAAATTAGGCTATAAAGAATTATCGAATAAATGGTTTAGCGAAGCATCAAATTATCTTACTACTTATTATGGGCAATTAGCATTTATGGAGTTAGATCCAAACAATACATTCGAACTTCCTAAAGATATTAAAGTTGAAAAAGAATATAGGGACTATTTTTTTAAAAAAGAAATTGTAAAAATGATTTATTTACTTGATGAACTAGATGAAGATAAATATGCCAAACACATGTTGAGATACCTAGCGTTAGACAACATTAATAGTGGGAGTGAAATTTTAGCAGCAGAGCTTGCTACAAATATTGAACGTTTTGATTTTGCAATTCAAATAGCAAAGATAGCATCTTACGAAAAAAGATTTCATAATAAATTTAATTATCCAATAATAAGTACCCCAAAATTTATTAATGGAAGAAAAATACCTGAAAGTGCATTTATTTTATCCATAATAAGACAAGAAAGTGAATTTGATTTAAGTGCAAATAGCCATGCTGGTGCAAAAGGACTAATGCAATTGATGCCCTATACTGCAAAATTAGTTGCTAAACAAGCTAAGCTTCCATATGCAAGATCAAAACTTACCACAGATCCAGAATACAATATTAATTTGGGCTCACATTATATTGCTGGATTAATATTAAATTATGATGGCGCTTATCCTTACGCTATAGCTGCTTATAATGCTGGTCCTAATAGAGTTAAATATTGGAAAAAAATAAATAAAGATCCTCAAAAAAAACAAATTGATTATGTTAATTGGATTGAATTGATAAAATTTAAGGAGACGAGAAATTATGTTCAAAGAGTTTTAGAAAATTATAATGTTTATAGATTTATACTTGAACAAAAACCTATAAAAATGAAGGATTTTTTCAAGGATGATCCGCTATTTTAATGTGGCGGAAGAGGAGGGATTCGAACCCTCGGTACAAGTTTCCTCGCACGGTCATTTAGCAAACGACTGGTTTCAGCCTCTCACCCACTCTTCCATTT
>MDSV01010994.1_pt1 | contig 10760 bp, 5 predicted proteins | sample 810851 | NCBI WGS metagenome assembly MDSV01 (sample SAMN05326640, study PRJNA326480) | marine metagenome | isolation source: seawater | place: Atlantic Ocean: North East | collected 2012 | reverse complement strand
CAAAAGGAGTTAAATTTTTATTATTTGAGCCTTTTAAGTAAAATCCATAACCTGCATCATTTCTTGGTGTTTCAACTTCTGAGCCATATTGATTACCTATCATGAGGACGTCTAACTTTCTGTCTTTATTAAAATCTTCTATTAGAATATCATTTACCGATGATAATTGTGCTTTATTCTCAAAGGGTTTAGGGACAAATGTACTATTACCTTTATTTTCAAAATAAGTATTAGCAAATGTGTTTGCTTTATAATGTAATGCATTCTCTAAGTTTTGTTCACCATAAACCTCAACCAATAAAGCGGAACCAAATTCGTTATATGTTGGAAACTTTTCTTTAATTGATGGTATTTGATTCGACGAGCATTCTCGACCCCTTAGCGGATATAAATCTCCTTCATTATAGTAGCCTAAAACAATATCCATTGCACTATTATTATCAAAATCTTTAGCATAAATTTCAAATGGTTCTTTGGGTGTTGCTTTATACTTATAATTCAACCCTAGGTTACCCGCTATAAAATCAGTATCACCATCACCATCAAAATCAGCAGCAGCAATAACATTCCACCATCCTATCTGAGCTTGCAAATGGTGTTCTTTTGTTTTATTTAAAAAAGAGTTTCCTGTATTTTTAAGTACTGTTATAGGCATCCATTCTCCAACTACAATTAAATCAAGGAGGGAATCATTGTCAATATCAATCCAGACAGCATCTGTGACCATACCTAAATCATTTAACATAGGAGCTTGCTTTTCAGTTACATTAGTAAACTTTACAATATTTTCTTTACTATCATTTCTCAACAATAAACTCTTCCCTGGAAATGGATATTTTCCAGGTGATTGTCTTCCCCCAACAAACAAATCCAAATCACCATCACCATCATAATCAGCAGCCTTAACTCTTGATCCGCTTATTCCAAAATCAGGAAGTGCCTTTTTTTCTCTTTTAAAAACTCCTGCACCATTATTTAAATATAACCTGTCTTGTAAATTTGGACTTTCTTGACTAAATTCATTTCCTCCACTTACAACATATATATCCAAATCTCCATCGTTTTCAACATCGAGAAATAAGGCATCTACATCTTCAAAAGTTTTATCTTTTTCAAAAGTATTTGTTTTATCTTTCCCAAAAGTCCCATTATCTCTTTGCAAAAATAAACGTCCTGAAAAACCAGTTGCCCCACCTATATAAAAATCATCCAAACCATCTCCATTAACATCTGCTACAGCTAATGCTGGCCCCATGGTTGACATTCTGTGAGGTAACATCTCTTCTCTATCAAAATCAAAAAAATCATTTTCTTCATGCTTAACAATTAGATTATATTCATCTGTTATATCTTCGAACATATAGGACTCATTTGAAGGCTTTAAATTATGCATCCTCTTTGCGTTGTTATAACTAAGCTGAATAAATTGATTAGCTTTAACATTCAATAATGTTTCTTGCTTTCCATCAAACCATGTTATCTCTACTTTATCAATTTTTGATTTATTCCCCAGACCAAAATGCATTACATGAGAAACAGAAGACTGAAATCCTTTTGTTATATAGTGTTCTTGTAATTGTTGTTTGTCGCCTTGATATAAGCTTACTCTTGTGCCAATACCATTTTTATTCTTTTCAGGGCCTTTAAATTCAAATTTAACATAAGAGTTAGCTGTAATTTGATTTGTTTTATTTTCATATATAAATGCTGGATCATCAGAATTATTAACAACCAAATCAATATCCCCATCATTATCAAAATCAGCATAAGCAGCTCCATTTGAATTTGTTTCTGGCTGACTTACTTCAATTTTACTAAATGACAATGCATTATCATTTTTATAAAAATAGTTATACTTCTTTTTTGAGGGCATCTTGTTTAATAGATCAATTACAAATGTCTTTTTCACATTAACATCACCTGACTTAAGCGCTGCTTCCTTTTTACTTCTAAATTTAACAAAATCGTTGTTTCTGAAATCTCTTTTTATTCCGTTAGAGATAAACAAATCCTTATCTCCATCATTATCCATATCAATAAATAATGGAGCCCAGCTCCAATCAGTACTTGAGACTCCACTTAGTTGAGCTATATCAGAGAATTTCGGCAATTCACTTTTTTGATCTACGCCATTATTTAATTGAAGCGTGTTATACATGTATTGATGATGAAGGCCAGCATCTACATGTCTATAAAAGCGGGCAGGATTCATACTACTCATACTCGTTTTCATACCATAGTTATCTTCAGACATCATATCTACTGCAATGACATCTAACCATCCATCATTATTAAAATCCGCAATATCATTCCCCATAGAAAAGTTTGATATATGCATGGTTGTCTTTTTTGCAACCTCTTTAAAGCTTCCATTTTGATTGTTGATGTATAAATGGTCTTGTCCAGAAAAATCATTACTAATATAAATATCCGCCCATCCATCATTATTCAAATCTCCAAACCCTAACCCAAGACCATAACCTAACATATTATTAACTATTCCAGCCTCTTTTGTAACATCTTTAAAATACCCTTTATCATTTCGAAACAAGCGCTCTCCTCTATACTTTGAAGTTGTTTTTTTAAATTCTGCTATTTTACTTTCCGGATAGGTATCAATACCATGATTAATTAGAAACATATCTAAATCGCCATCGTTATCATAGTCAAAAAACCCGGCCTGAGTAGAAAATGCTGGTGAATCTAAGCCATAAGAGTCCGCCATATCTTCAAATTGAGGAATCCCATTTTTTATTCCCTTATTTACTAGGAGCGCATTACGTCTTGGAACTTCTTTTTCAAACCTCCCGGTTCGACAAATATAAATATCTAATAAACCGTCCTGGTTAATGTCCACCGTTGTAACTCCCGAATCAAATCCTAAACCGCTGTCAGCATTAGCTTGCATGGTTACATCAATAAAGTTCAAATTTTTATTATTCAGATATAGTTTGTTTTTACTTATTGTTGAAACAAAATAGATATCTTCCCATCCATCATTATTAAAATCGCCAACAGCAACTCCACTACCATTATAAAAGTACTCATAGAAAAGACCATTCATATATTCACTTTCCTTAAGTATATTATTAAAGCGGATATTTGATCTTTCCACTGAAACAATCTCAAATCTTGAGGCTTCGTCTATGGCAGTTTCAACTTTATTGCCTTCTTTATTGCTTCGAGCTTTTTTTATGTCTTTATTGCATACATTAAAAATAGTAATAAACGAAAGGAACAGGCTTAATTTATAGATATTATTCATGGCAAACAAAGTCTCAATTTATTTTTTAATTTTATTATTATGTGCTTTAATTCTACTTTTAATTTCCTTAATTATGGCATCAGTATCTGACTGGTTCATCACGTAAATGGAATAAAAATTTATTTTAATATAAGTTTTAAATTTTGAGACATTGTCAGGGTCATTAAGTTTAATTAACAAATTCTTAATGTCATTGTCAGATAATGATTGATTAATATAACCAATTATTAGTTGTTCAAATTCGTAATCTAAAATAGCCATTTTTTAAACCACTAATTTTATTATTAGAAATATAAAACCCAACTAAAATAGTTGGGTTTTTAACTAATTAAAACAATTAATTAATAGCCAGGATTTTGTGGCAATGCGTCACCAAGTTTATCTATCTCGCTTTGAGGTATTGGTGCTAGATAATGATGTGGCAAAAATATTCTAGGCTCTACTTCAAATATACCATATGTACCTCCATTACCATCTGATCCTGATAATTCCCCATTGGGTCCAATTCGTATACCATGAATAGGCTCATTAAGAACTTTTTCTGCAATTTCCCACCTACGTAGATCGAAAAATCGATGCTCTTCTAAATACAACTCAATTCTTCGTTCTTGCCTTATCTTATCTCTCATTTCGGATTTAGATAAACCTGCTGGTAGCCCAGGCATGTTAACACCTGCTCTTCCTCTTACAGCGTCTATCGCAGAGTATACCGTTGCATCTGGTCCAGATGCCTCATTTTGTGCTTCAGCATAATTTAATAACACTTCCGCATAACGAATATGAATCCAGTTATTACCTCCAGTTTGTTGTCCCCAACCCCAGTTTTCTAAAGATTCATCTAAATGCTTTTTCGAATAATAACCAGTTTTAGTCGCATCTCCGTTTTTTTCAATGCCTTCCAATCCGCCTAATCCAGATTCTATGGGTCTACCTCTCCAAATATTTCCGTTGTATAATATACTTGCTGCTAACCTAGGGTCTCTATTTTCATAAGGATTTGCTGGGTCGTAAAGTGGTGAATCTGATATACTCATTCCGTCTATCATTTCATAAGCATCTACCAACCCTTGTGTAGGATTTGTTGCCCCCCATCCACCAGTATAACCTATAGATTGATTAAATAAATGACTCCAATGACCTGAATCTGGATCTTGAAATTGCTTATCAAAAATCACTTCTTGGTTGTTATCATTTGCTTCATGAAATAAACTATGATAATCTGAAAATAAAGAATATGTTCCTGAATCCATTACTTGCTTAGTGGCAGCAGCAGATTCAGACCATTTTTCTCCATATAAAAGTGTACGTCCTTTTAAAGCTTGAGCTGCGCCCTTTGTTGCTTTTCCTAAAAGATTTGATTCATAAGTTACAGGTAATAACGCAATTGCTTCATCGAGATCACTTACAATAAATGTAATCATTTCTTCTTTGGTTGCTCTAGGGATATTGAAATCATCATCTAAAGAAAGTGCTGTATTTAAAATCGGAACACCTCCATAAAGACGCATTAAATCAAAATAATAAAAAGCTCTTAAAAAATAAGCTTCTCCAGTCATTCTATTCTTTAAATCAGCGTCAACCCCCTCAACTTGATCAATATTAGCAAAAAGCAAATTAGCCTGCCTTATCATTTGGTAATTATTATCCCAACTACCAGAAAGCGGGAAAGAACTAGCAGTAAAATCTCCTCGATTAAAAGATTGACCAGAAACCCAATTATAGGAATTTTCTGCGTCATCGGTAGCTGCAGCAAGCATATACCATCCTCTGTTAAAACCATCTGGTAATTGCTGATACATTTCATTAATCACTAATTCTATTAATTTAGTGTCTTTCCATACATCTCCTGAATTAAGTTTATCTTGAGGTGTAAGATCTAAAAAATCCTCTTCACATGCTGAGATCAATACAGCAAGACCAAGTAACGACAATATTATATTTATTTTTTTCATTTTTTTCATTTTTATATTTTTTATATTTTTTTAAAAACTAACATTTATGCCTGCAGTAAAAGATTTCGTCTGTGGATAAAACCAACCTCTTCCACTTGGCACTTCTGGATCAAAATTTTCAATATCTGAAATTGTGAAAATATTTAGTCCAGAAACATATAACCTTAGTTTACTTAATTTATATTTAGATATGAGTTCATTAGAGAAATTATATCCAATTTCAACATTTTTCAATCGGATATAATTAGCATTTTTCAACCAAAATGATGATACCACCCTGTTATTTATATCCTCACTTAATACTCTTGGAAATCTTGCATTTGGCGTCTCAGGAGTCCATCTATCTAAGTGATGCTCAAGTACTTTCCCTGAATTAAAGAATGGGAATGCAGCTTCTTCACTTAAATATGTATTAAAGTCTCTAGCGCCTTGAAATTGCAAGCTGAAATCAAATCCTTTGTAACCTCCTCCAAGACTAAATCCATAAATTACATTTGGTGCAGATACAACACCTATAAAATCCCTATCATCATCATTTATAGTCCCATCACCATTCACATCACGGTATTTTATATCACCCAGAGCTATACCAGGCCCTTGTGTCGGACTTGTATCTAATTCGGCTTGAGTTTGAAAGAATCCTTCTGCAATTAAACCGAATCTAGAGCCTATAGAACGACCTGTTTCCTTTAAATTATCAGGTACTGCATCAGGCTCTCCTATCTCAATAATCTCATTTTCAGATTTTGTGTAATTTGCTCTTATCCAATAGTTAAAATTTCCAACGTTATTTCTATAAGATGTAGATATTTCAAAACCTTTATTGTCAACAATTCCAAAATTTTCAGATGGAAGAGAGGCACCCACAAAACTAGGAACGATTTTTTCAGATGGTTGTAAAATATCTTCAGTTCTTTTAGTGAAATAATCAAATTCAAAACCTAATTTTCGGTCAATTACTTCAAGATTGAATCCAATATTTGTTGTCGTAGCTGTTTCCCAAGTAACATCTTCATTAGGTATAACTCCGGGTCTTATTGATTGTACAGGATTACCTCCAACAATATAAGCCCCCGAAAAATTAAACGCATCTAAATATTGAAATTGACTGATACGGTCATTTCCTAATTTACCCCAAGAACCTCTAAGTTTAAGTTCATTAATAAAACTTATGTCTCGCATGAATTGTTCTTCAGCTATTCTCCAGCCTGCTGAAAAAGATGGAAAAAACCCAAATCTATTTTGCTTAGCAAAATTTTCGGAAGCATCATATCTAAAAGCAGCTTCGAATAGGTATTTCTCTTTGTAAGCATATGTTCCTCTTGCAAGGTATCCTAAGCGGGCATTATTAAAAGCACTACCTCCATTTTGAGCTGAACCAGCATCTGCAAAATCTAATTGTGGTAAAGCATCTGATGTAAGATCTAAACGTTTTGCATTAAAGCTAAAAGATTCATTAATTGCCTTTTCAATTCCTAATAGCACAGTTAAGTGATGTATATCTCCTAAAGTTCTATCATAATTTAAAGTGGCATTATAGGTTATTGTTGGATCTCCAACACCCGAGCCACTATTTGGAGCCCCTTGAAAATAATTATGTGATATACTTGATTGACCAGCACTAGATTTGTCATACTCTTGAGTTGTTTCATTATATGAGTAAAGATCATATTTTTTTTCAATTGCTTTTGTTGTTTGATATATCTGATCAATAGCTGTATATCCTTTTAGAGTAAGCCCTTCTATATAAGGTATTTTATACTCAAATTTAAGGTTTGCTAAAAATACATTACTTATTGATTCTGTTATTCCAGACCCTCTACCATTAGCAATAGGATTTTCACCATTCATTCCAATTCCTGGTAAGCCATTTGGATAATATGCGGTAAAAACTGGGGGAGTTCTTGCCAACCCGCTAAAATAAGTAGCCACAGTCGAAGTTGGAGTGAGTCTACCTTCTTGACGTCCTGCTAAATCTAATGATACTTTAAGTCGACTAGTAATATCAAAATCCAAATTAGATCTAAAGTTATAACGCTTATAATCTGTGTTTTCAATTAATCCAGCTTCAGAAAGAGCACCTCCAGAAACAAAATACCTTACTTTATCTGACCCTCCAGATATTGAAATATTATGTTGTTGAAGTAATGCTGATGCTTTTAACCCTTCACCAAACCAATCTGTATCTGGGTGTGTTAAAGGATTAGATCCTGTTCTAAACTTATTAAGATCATCTGCTGAATAAACTTCAGCTTTTCCTTCATTACGCTTAGCTTCGTTAAGTAAGGTTGCGTAATCAAAACTTCCAGTATATTTTGGCAATTGTGATGGCATAACAGACGTTATTTCCGAAGAATATGTTATAGTAGGTTTTCCAGATTCACCTCTTTTTGTAGTAATTAATATGACGCCATTAGCTCCTCTTACTCCATAAACAGCAGCAGCTGATGCATCTTTTAATACAGTTAGAGTTTGTATTGTATTAGGATCTAATTGAGAAAATGCACGTTGTACCCCATCAACAATAATTAAAGGTGCTGAATTTCCAGTAGTGCTAATACCTCTAATAAGTAATTCAGACCCATTAGAACCGGGTTGCCCTCCTCTTTGGGTAGCAATTAAACCAGGTAACCTACCAACTAGGGCGTTACTAATGTTAGCTACAGAACTTTGATTTAATTCTTCACTATCTACTGAAACTACTGCACTGGTTACTTCTTTTTTCTTTTGACTACCATAACCGACCATAACAATTTCTTCCAAACTAGCAATATCTGGTGTTAATATTACACTTAAATTTGAACTGCCGTCGGCCATAACACTTTGAGAAATAAAGCCAATAAATGAAATTTCCAAAGTTGGATTTTCTTGACTAACAGATAATATGAAATTTCCATCAAAATCTGTGGTAGTTCCATTATCAGTTCCTGATTCAATTATAGATGCGCCAGGAAGAGGATTACCACTATTGTCTGTAACCTTACCTTCTATAATAATTTGAACAATATCCTCCTTGTTTGTTTTTGTAACTATTACTTCTGATTTAGTTTGAACAGTATTCATTCTAATTTGATCTTCCGAAGATTTTTTAAGAAAAACTACATTCGCATCTAAATCATAGCTTAATCTATTTTCAAAAATTAATTTGATTACTTCATTAAGCATTGCTTTTTCAACCGAGATACTGATGAGTTTCTGGAAATCATATATTTCACTTCCAAATATAAATCTCAAATCAGTTTCTGATTCAATTTCATCTAATACTTTTATAATTGGTTGATTTTTTATATCTAAGCTTATTTCTATTTGAGAATAAGAATTTGCATAAGAAGAAAAAATCATAATTATACTAAGTAAGGTAGATATTTTCATGTTTAGTAATAAACTTTTTTTGTTTTCTACCCCAAGAGTGGGTATACTACTTTGTAAATTCATATATTTAATTGTTGATTAGTAATTATTGTCTGATTGCTATTTAATTCCGCGGGTTTTTGTTGCTTCAAAACAAAGACCCGTTTTTTGTTAATTTTGATTTAATTATTATTTTATTATTTATAATTTGATAGTCTATATTGTAAATTTTAACTAGGTATTCAAGAACATCATAAATTGATTCCTTTTCAGTTAAAAATGTAGCATTAATAAACATTTTATTTAATTCAATGTTTTTATTGATAATTATGACATCATAAATTCTTTCTAATTTTGTGATCATATTATTAATGTTTTCATTTCTGAAAATAATTCTTCCATCAATCCAAGAGGTATATAAAACAGTATTTACTTTTGATAATTCAATTTCACCTTGAGAATAGCTTACTCTTGCCTTATCACCAGGTTTTATGACAACAACTTTACTATTATTTAGATTGTTTTTGACCCCCAAACTGCCTTCTGTTAAAATAATTTCTGAAAAATTATCTTCTTCATAATTTTTAAAATTAAATTTTGTGCCATAAACTTCAGCTGTGGATCCTGTAGAATGAACTTTAAAAGAATTTAAGCTATCACTATAAACATCAAAAAATGCCTCCCCAGAAACATGCACCTCTCTTTCCACATCCTTAATAAAACTTATAGGAAATGTAAATAAAGACCCAGAATTTAAATGAACAATTGTTCCGTCTGAGAGTGTCAATTTAAACCTTTTACCATATGGTACTTTTATTTTGTTTTTAATTAATGATTTTAAAGTGGTATCCTTTTTATAGACGAGAGAATTCGTTTCTGTTTTTACCAATCCTTCAAGTTTTTCTAAACTAATTTTACTTTCACCACTTTTGTTTAGTTTAGAATCTATAACAACTTTTTGTCCGTCTGAAGTCGTTAAAATTATATTTTTGGATTCAATTTGGATTTTTTCGTAATTCGAATAATATGCTAATCCAATTATCCCAATAAAAACTGCTGCTACCCGCAAGAAATTTTTTCTAAATAATCTAAAAGAATCCTCTTTTTTTTCTTTTTTAATTCTAGATTCTAACTCATTAATTAACGATGCCTTATCTAATTGATTCATCTGGAGATTTGATAAGAAATTAATTTGAACATATTCATTAAATAATTTATAATTTTTTTCTTCTAATATGAAGTTTAACAGCAATTCAAGTTCTTCATCTGAAATATTGTTTCTGAAAAAACTTGATATTATGTTTTCTATATTTTTATCCATCACTAAATCTATTACGTTAACAAAAAAAAATACCCTTTGAAATAAGAGTATATTTTTTTTTATACATTTAATTTTAAATTAAAAAGTAATATTGGGATTAGATAACAAAATTTTAATAGCAAAACTTAAAGACAATGATTCTTCAGCTTGGCGTGAAATTGTAAATTTATATAGTGATCGATTATTCGCTTATGCATTAAGTTTGTGTTCAGATCCAGAACACTCATCAGATATAGTTCAGGATGTTTTTATAAATGTTTTTATAAATAGACATAACATAAATCCTGATTATTCTCTTAAATCTTATTTATATAAATCGGTATATAACAAGTTTGTTAATGATTACCGAAAAGAAAAATCCATGTCAGCATTACATGAACAGTACTATTTTATGCTTAGCCAATTCGTTATAAACTCAAGTGATGAGGATTTATCTATGAGATTGAAGAAGATGAATGTGATAATTGATAAGCTTCCAGAAAGAACAAAGAAAGTGTTCATACTAAGTAAACGAAGTGGTTTAACTAATATTGAAATTTCAGAAAATTTAAATTATTCAATCAAAACTGTTGAAGGTCATATTACAAAAGCCTTTAAATTACTTCGTCAAGAAGTAAAGAATCTAAAAATATAATTTCTTTAATCTTAAACTATTGATTTAAAGCTCGTAAAATAATTTTTTCCATCAATCTGTGAGCTGGCAGGTATTGATGTTCCCGACTATCTGCAAGGAACAAGTTTTGTTCCACTAACTACGAATCCTGAGTTAAACTGGAAACAGCTTCAAAAGGAGTTAAATTTTTATTATTTGAGCCTTTTAAGTAAAATCCATAACCTGCATCATTTCTTGGTGTTTCAACTTCTGAGCCAT
>MDSV01212018.1_pt1 | contig 10763 bp, 12 predicted proteins | sample 810851 | NCBI WGS metagenome assembly MDSV01 (sample SAMN05326640, study PRJNA326480) | marine metagenome | isolation source: seawater | place: Atlantic Ocean: North East | collected 2012 | reverse complement strand
ACAAAAATTAATAATGAACTCATGATGAGTGAGTACATAACTTCCGATGACTATATTGCATTCAAAATTAATAATTTAAACATATCGTATGAAGACTTTAAAAATTCTATTAGGCAATATTATTTTACAAAACTTTATAATTTTAGAATAAATAAATACTTCCTAATTTTTAAAGAACTTAATATACCTTTAATCTATCCCTTACCAAAAGAGCAATTATTAATTTTAAATAAATACATTAAGGTAAATTTTTTTTTATCTAGGTTAGCTTATATCATTCTATGTTTTTATGAGATATTTAAATCATTTGTGAATATTATAAATTTAATTTTTATTTCAAAAAACTTTAAATATATAAATGAAGGTGCATATTTTTTTAAGATTAAGCATAAAAATCTTATAACTAATAAATTTAATAATCTTGGATTAGTAAAATATGCTTATTCACATTTTTTAAATAATAAGAGTATATTTATTCATTCAATTAAAAATTTTAATGAGGATAATTGTAAGTATTCAAAAAATTTATTTAAGCTAAATTATTCAAATAAAAAACTGATTGAATTTTTTAAATATTTTCTATATTTCATAAAGACAAGTGTAACTAAAAAAAATTCATCTTTATTTTTTTTCTTTAGAGAAATTTCCATATGCTTTCTACTTAAAGGTCAAAAAGATAAATGCTTTTATGATAGTTATTTTTTTTCACATGATAATTTTTATAGACCACTCTGGACTTTTATTGCTAACGATTTAGGATCTAAGATATTTGTATACTTTTATTCTTTAAATAATGAATTTACCAATTTTAAAACTAATAATCTAGAACTTAAAACACCTTTATCTTTGTACACTTGGAATAATTTTTACATATGGAATTTATCTCACAAAAAATATTTACAAAAAATAATCCCATTTAATAAAAATAATAAATTTTATTTAAAACCCCCTGTATCTTTTTTTACAAATAAACAAAATCTTTCTAGTATTCCTAGAGTTCTTGTTTTTGATATAGTCCCTCACTCTATGATTAACTACGTAACTTATGGTAAACCGTATGAGTATGAACTTTTCTGGAAAACCTCTAATTTATTTTTGAAAGATATATTTAAGATGTCTAAAAAACATCATTTTAAATTTGCATTAAAAATAAAAAGAAAAAATGATCTTGCTGACAAGAAATATATGAAATTTATTAATACCTCACTTAAAGATAGTAATTTTATTTTATATGATGACACTTTTTCTCCTGAACAAATCATATCAAGTAATAGTATTGTTATATGTTTCCCTTTTACATCTCCAGCATATTTTGCAAAAAGTATTAATGCTAAAGTAATTTATTACGATCCGTTAAATAAAATAAATAATAATGAGCTTGACGATATAAAATTATTATCTGGTATAAAAAATTTAGACAAATATATATCTGATAACTTATAAACTCCATCCATCATCAATAATTATATTTTGTCCATTAATATTTTGTGATTCTTCACCCATTAAAAAATTTATTGAAGGAATAATATCTTTTGGATCAAGTAATCCTTTGAGTCCACAATCTTTTTTATATCTTTTTTGAAACAAAATATTTTGTTTATCTTTAATACCACCAGGAGATATACAATTGATTCTAATATTTTTTTTTTGATATTTTTTTGCTAAATATTTAGTAAGCATTATTATTGCAGATTTAGCAGTAGAGTATTCAATCGGTGAAATCATTTTTAAATTATCATAATGATAAAATTTAGGAGCATTTACGCCAAGAATAGATGATGTAAATAATAAATTTCCTCTTATATTATTTTTTAAAAAATAAATAATTGAATATTTTGCAATTAATATGTTAGTACCAAGTAATAAAAATAGATTATTTTTAATTTCTTTTTCTGAAATTAATAAAAAATCTTTTCCATAATTTTTATTTTTTGGGTATGATAAGTTTACAATTTTATCTATTTTTATTTTTGTTTTATTAAATTGTAAAAATAGTTTCTTTAAATTATTTTCCTTAGAAATATCTATTTTTATATGATTATGATTTGAAGATTGTTTTTTTAAATTATTTTTATCTATTGTAATGATATCAGTATTATTTTTTTTAATAAGGTCTTTTAAAAGTTCTTTACCCAATCTACCATTACTACCTATTATTAAGTATTTCATATGTTTCATTTAATACATTAATTTACAATAATTATTAAAAATTAAATTTTTTTTTATTTTTTTTATGTAAATATTCTGCAATTTCAAAATCGTACATTTCATCAATATCAATAGACCTTTCTTTTGGTATTTCTACAATCTTAATTTTGCCATCATAAACATGTTGTGTTTTCTCAATAAAATTAGAATTTGTAACATAAAAATTTGTTGTTACATCAAATGTATCAGGGGTATCTTGTCTTCTGAAAAATCTATTTGTATTTATAAAAAGTTTATATCCATTTAAAGTCTTTTTTAACATATTAAAATATGGGCTTCTTCTTGATTTCGTTACAGATAGAACTATGTCACATTTATCAATAAGTCTCAGAGCTTTTTTAATATCTTTATCATCTCTCAACGGAGAAGTGACGGGAAGAATTATAATATTTCCTAGGCTAATTTTTTTCTTTTTTAAAAAATTTACTGCATGTTTCCATGAAAGTATTTCTTTTGAGGTATCTTTTGCCAAGTATGAAGGTCTATCAATTATTTTGATATTAAAATTCTTACAGTATTTTTTAATTTTATCTGAGTCAGTAGAAACATAAATATCATCAATAAGTTTTGATTTTAATGCAAAATTAATTGTATAAAAAATAAGTGGTTTATTATTAAAATTTTTAATATTTTTATTTTTTATTCCTTTGGAACCTCCTCTAGCAAAAATTAAACAAATATTTTTATCCATAATTACTTTAAGTCTAAACTATTTTTTTTTTCAATCTGAGTAATATAACTCATTACATCCATTGATGAATTTATTTGTTCATACTCATTTTTATTTAAAGATGGTTTAGTAAAATCAATGATTTGTTTTTCATAAACGTCATTTAAATTACAAAACTTTTTTTTATTTTTTATATTATTCTTTAGAAAAATTATCTCTCTATTGAGAATATCAGCTTTAAGACTTCCATTACTTCCAATGATAATACAATATCTTTCTGATTTTTTTTGAGTAAAATTTAAGTGCATCACACTAAGTAAGTTACTATTTTTTTTTTCAAATAAGATATTCGCAGAGTCAAATACATTACTATTTTTAAATTTTTTTGATTGAAATAATCTTGAAATAGAAACTTTAAAGTCTCCAAATAGCCATAATAAGTAATCTATTTCATGACTCAATTCTCTTAGAACCCCACCTCCCAATTCCTTTTTTAAAGATATTGATTTATTCAAATTTTGATTAGTTCGCCACTTTTTTAAATCTGAACCACAATATATTTTTATAAGTTTCAGTTCTCCAATTACAAAATTACTTATTAATTTTTTTAAATATAAGAATAATGGATCATATCGAAACATATATCCTACTCTAATTTTTTTTTTTATTTCTTTTTGATGATTTATAATTTTACCAATATTATAATTTTTATCAAATAATGGTTTTTCAATAAAAATATTAGTATTTAGTTTATAGATTTTTTTCAGCCAATCGTAATGCATGGATGCTGGGTTAGTAATAAAAATAGCATCTATCTTTTGTTTTTTTACTTCTTCATAACTTAAAAAAAAAATATTTTTTAATTTATTTTCATTAGCTTTTTTAGACTGATTTAAGACAAATATCTGATTATTTTTATTTAATTTTTTTATAATTTTTATATGTTTTTTCGCAATACTGCCATAACCAATGAAGCAATATTTTTTAGATTTTTGTATAAACATTTTTTAAAATTGTATGCATCTTTTCAAAAATTTACTCAATTTATGTTTTTTTTAAAAAACTTTATTTTTAAATATTTATAATTATTCATTATCTTTTAATTCAAACCTCTTATTATGAAAAATTATATAAGGTTTAAAATTTTTAGTATTAGTTGCATTTATTTTTTTTCTAAAATTTTTAATATTTGAATTAAGATCAATTCTATAAAAATTATTTAAATTCTTTTTTGTATATATTTTTTTTGACCACTTATCGCCATTATAGTTCTCAATAGACTTTTGAATATAATTAACATCGTAAAATGCTTTTTCTAAAATATCTTTAGCTTGATTAAGCATATTATCCCAAGTAAATTTTAGAACATCATCTAACTTATAACTTTTCTTTAATCTAAATTTTTTTACATTAATAATGGGGCCATGATCAATCTTTTCATCAATTAGGTGAGCTGTAGATCCAAAATATGCTTCATCATTGTATATGGCATAATTTACACATCCCGTTCCTCTGTACATAGGTGTTCCAGGATGAAAATTGATCGATATTTTACAATTTTTTAAAATACACTTCTGAACTATAAATTTTGATCTAAAGCATATTAAATAGTCAAATAAATCATTTTTGAACTTACTAATGTATAGTTTGGTTTCTTTACTATTACTAAATTCATAATAGCTTACAGAAGTTGAATTTTTCTTTAAAAATTCATATAAGTTTTTTGACCTACTACATCCACTTCTTCCAAAATATAAAATTTTCATAATTTCATAATATAAGTTAATATTTACAATATATATTTAAAATCTAAATGTCTAAAAATATAAATATTGGAATATATGGAGCTGGAGGTTGTGGAAGAAGTTTATTTCACTCTATCAAACGTTCATTGACTCAAGAAAATAGCGGCAAAAATATGAATTTTTATTTTATTGATGACAATAAAAGTTCAAATTTAATTAATAATATTAAAGTATTGGATCAAAGTGATTTTGTTAGTTTAAGTAATAAAAAAAAAATATTTTTATGTATTTCTAATCCAATCATTAGAAAAAAATTAAATTGTAAATTATTAAATAATAATGAGATATCTTTTCCCAAGCATTTTGATATTTTTTCTGATATTTATAACAAAGATTTAATTGGCGAAGGTAGTCTTATTAGCCAATTCGTTACAATTACTGACAATGTAAAAATAGGAAAATTTTTTCATGCAAATTTGTATAGTTACGTTGAGCATGATTGCTCAATTGGTAATTTTGTAACATTTGCTCCTGGTGTAAAATGTAACGGTAATGTTAAAATAAAAGATAATTCATACATTGGTTCAGGTGTTGTTATTAAGAATGGAACAAAAGATAAACCTATTGTAATTGGAAAAAATGTAATTATAGGTGCTGGTGCAGTTGTAACAAAAAATATACCTGATAACAGTATAGCTTATGGAACACCTGCGAGGGTAATTAGAGAAAATAATTGAAAATTATAATATCTAAAATAATAAACAAAATTAATTTCTTTTTACAAAAGAAAAAAAAAATTATTGATGTTGAACATTCAGATGTAAAGTTATCTTTTTTTAATACCAATGAAATTACTACATATAGAGCTCTATCATTTTCTTCTAAAGAGCCAGAAACTCTAAATTGGATAGATAATTTCGAGAGAAAAAGTGTTTTTTACGATATTGGAGCAAATATTGGTATATACTCGATTTATGCTGCAAAAAAAAAAGATTTAAATGTTATAGCTATTGAGCCGTCCATATTTAATCTAGAAATTCTATTCAAAAATATCAACTTAAATAAATTAAATAACAATATTACAATAGTCCCATTGGCATTAAATAATATTAATTCTATAGAAAAATTTAATATGAGTGATAACCGTCATGCTTCTGCACTTTCATCTTTTGGACAGTCTTATGACCAATATGGAAATAATTTGAATATTATTAACTTTTACAAAACTATAGGAATGAAACTAGATACATTAATTGAGACATATAATTTAAATTTACCAGATTATATAAAAATTGATGTTGATGGGATTGAACATCTTATACTTGAAGGATCTACTAAGTGTTTACAAAATGCTAAAAGTGTTTTAGTTGAAATAACAAATTCATTTGATGATCAAAGTACAAAAGCTAGCAGAATACTTGAAAATCTTAATTTCACCCAACAAAAGAATGTTAATGCATTGGATTCAAAAAATACTGAAAATCAAATTTGGTTAAAAAATAAATGAATTACTTTTTTTTTCTAGATCACCCAGACTCAACCTTGAATTCAGCTATTGAAATATTTAATAGAGCACCTATGGATTTATTTTATAAGCAAGAAAAAGATAAAAAAAAAATTTATATTTTTTATGCTGAGGATAATATTTGGAAGAATCAATTTTTTTGTAATATCTCTTATAATGACTCTTTAATTATAAAGAAAACTGATTTACCTAAAAAATTTCATAATATGGCAGTTTTAGTCTCAATTACTTCAAAAAATTTAAAAGAAAATGAGCCTCCATTTAACGATAAATCTATGGATTCTATACCTGCTTGGAGATCTAATATTAAAATCTTCAATAATTTCACATCCACTTCCTATCAGGGAGAATTTCCTGGATCTTTCTTAAATCTTAATTTGTCGTTAACAAGCTGTAGTCCTTTTATTCAGTTTAATACAAACATTGAAAATTATTTTTACCTAATCAATTTTAATAAAGACCCCTTACAAAAAAAATTTAAAGTTGAATTATTAAATTCTAAAAAAGAATTATTAGACTCATTTAATTTTATGACTAATAATGTAAATGTTTTAAAATTGAATCCCCCTAGAAATGATAAAACTAATGATAATATGTATATATTTAGGTCAAGAGATTATGGAGGAATACCACTTTATTTTTCGAGATCAAATGATAGCAAGTCATTTTCTTTAGAACATACGCATCCTCCACAGGAATATTTATTTCTTGGTGATAGAGGAAGATATCAAAAAAAGAAAAAAAGTTTTTGGAATTATGATTAGTCTAAATTTAAAATCTTTTAAGAATAATAGAATAATTAATGACATTAGGAATAAAATATTATTTAAACCTAGTATTTATTTGAAACCTTTATCAAATGATTTATCAGTAAGTGATTTCTTTTTCTGGTCATATAAAAATTCTTTTCAAACTAAATTTTATATAACTAATTTAGCATCCCAAATACTACCTGATTTACCTCAAAAAGATGATGTTAAAGTTTTAGTATACGATGACACTGGTAAGTTAATTGATAACGTTTTGATATCACTTGATCCATTTGAAACTAAAGAATTTTTGTTTAATAAGAAAATTTATGAAAATAAATTTGGATCATTCTTTGTTTTCCATAGTTTTAATGAATTAGGTGATTTAATTAAAAATGGATGTCATGTAGCCGATAGAGGATATACTGGTTATAAAAAAAATGATGGTATTTGGAGCTTTGTTCATGGAAATCATTACTCAGCATCATTGCAAAAAAATCAAGAAATTCAATCTTTGATGAGTAGGTCTCTCTTTAAGTCAGGATATAAGATGCAAGTAAGTTTTTTAGACTCCAGAAGTAGTGAGTTAGTAATAAACAATCCTGATAAAAAAATAATAAAAACCGATATACTTTACTTTGATGAAAATATGAAATTTCTTAAAAAAGAAAGCATAAAAGTTAGAGGAATGAATACATTAGTTTACAATTTATCTAAATTAAAATTTAAATACATTGAAATAAAGTCAAATGTTATTTTTGGTAGACCATTAATTATAAAGCATTATGATACTTATTTTGACATATTCCATGCATAGAGATTATAGATTTGAAAAATATTAAACTTACATACAAAAACGAGAAATTTAATATAGGAGATAACTCTGATATTGCTTTTATTGGAGGACCATGTGCAATTGAGTCTCTTGATCATAGTCTTTTCATGGCTGAGGCTATAGATAAAATTTGTAGTAAACATAGTATAAAATGGATTTATAAATCATGCTATGATAAGGACTGTAGATCATCTCCTGACAGTTTTAATGGAATAGGTTTAAACGAGGGTCTAAAAATTCTTGAAAAAGTAAAAGATAATTTTAGCATTCCAGTGACATCCGATTTTTCAGATCCTAAATGGGCTTCAGCAACTGGTGAAGTATGTGATATTGTTCAAGTTCCTGCATATTTATGTAGGCAAACATCTATTCTCAAAGCTGCAGCAGAAACAAAAAAACCTGTCAATTTAAAAAAAGGTCAATTTATGAGTCCTTGGAATATGAAAAATTCAGTAAAAAAATTAGAGTATTATGGTTGTAATGAAATTATATTAACAGATAGGGGTACTTTTTTTGGATATAACATGCTAATCAACGATATGAGATCTCTACCAATTATGCGAGAGACAGGCTATCCAATATGTTTTGATGCTACCCACTCAGTACAACAACCAACCTCAATGGGTAATATATCTGGGGGACTACGTGAATTTATTCCTCATTTAGTCAGAGCTAGCTGTGCAGTTGGAATAAATGTTTTATTTATGGAAGTGCATGATAACCCAAAAAAAGCATTATCTGATAAAAACACCGTCTTAGACCTTAGATATTTAGATAGAGTCTTAGAAGAGGCTAAAATAATAAACGAAATATCCAATAATTTAAGAGAAAAATTTGGAGATGAGTATATTTCCCATGAACTTTAAAAATTTAGAAGTAAAAAACTATATGATTAATTTCAATAACTCACCAATAGTGAAATCAAATCAAATTATGAAAGAGGTAATAGATCAAATGGATAAGCATAGATTAGGCATAGTTAGTATATTGGAGGATGACAATACTCTTAAGGGTGTTATTACAGATGGCGATTTAAGAAGAATTCTATTAAGAGATCAAAAACCTCTTTCTGCAATTTTAGTCGATGATGCAGTTAAGTATTGTATAGATAAACCATTAACCATATTTGAGGATGATACAGTACTTGATGCAATTAATTTGATGAATCAAAAACAAATATGGGATTTACCCGTTCTTGATGTTAATAAAAAATTTGTAGGCTTGTTACATCTTCATACAGCAATTAAAAATTATATTGAGGCATTAGAAAATGAATGACAATTTTTTACAATTAAGAAAAAAATTAAAGAAAAAATTCCGTCAAAGAGAGAGAATGTTTGGTGGATGGATTTCTTATTGCCATCCTTCCATAACAGAGACTTTTGCAAGAATGAATATAGACTTTATTGCCATAGATATGGAACATTCAACAATTTCCTCTGAACAAGCACAAAGAATTATATCTGCTTCCCAAGGTTTAAACGTTCCTTGCCTACCTAGACCAGTTTCACAATCCAATGATATTCTTAAACCTATTTTAGAGTCGGGATGTGATGGGTTGATCTTTAGTACTGTAGAAAATTTTGATCAACTAAATTTGATAGTCAATAATTTTAAATATCCTCCTATTGGTAAAAGACCTTATGGAGTTAATAGAGCACAGGGTTATGGCCACAACACTAACGAATATTATGACAATTGGAACTATTCATCGAGTTTAATTTTACAAATAGAAAATGTAGAAGGATTAAATAATTCTGAACAGTTAATCAAAAATAAATATGTTGATGGAATTATGATTGGACCTTATGACCTTTCAGGTTCTTTAGGAATCCCTGGGGATTTTAAAAATAAAACTTATGAGGATGCTTGTAAATATGTGATTAATTTGTCAAAAAAATATAAGAAAAGTTGTGGTACTCAAATAGCAAATGTTTCAAAAGATTTAATTAATTATAATTTTAAATTAGGTTTTAATTTTATTGTATTGGGATCTGATTTATTTGCTTTAACAGATTGGGCATCTAATATTAATAAAATTATCTCTAAAATTGTTAAATAATGTCTTATATTGAAAAATTATTTAATTTAGAAAATAAAGTAGCTGTTATTATAGGTGCTGGTGGACACATATGCTCAGAGCTGGCTAAAGGGCTTTATTTATCTGGTTGCCATTTGATTTTATTAGATATTAGAAAGCCAAAAACAGATATCCTAAAAAAAAAATTAAAGAAAATAAATGAATTAAATGATCAAGAAATTTTCAATTTTAAATTTGACGCTAATAAAGATAATGATTATAAAAAAATTTTGCACTTAATTTCAAAAAGGTTTAAAAAATTAGATATTTTAATTAATGGAGCAGGTATTAATTCTCCAAAAAACGTACTAGAATTTAGCACTCAAGAATGGAATAAAGTTGTTCAATCTCATATCAATACAACTTTTTTATCTTGTAAGTATTTTGGAAAATATATGAAAAATAAAAAAAGTGGGAGTATTATCAACTTTTCATCTGCATCTGCTGGCCCGCCACTATCAAAAGCCTTTCCATATTCTGTTGGAAAAGCGGGAGTAAAAAACCTAACTCAAAATTTGGCTAGAGAATGGGCACATGACGGTGTTAGAGTAAATTGTATAAGGCCAGGATTTTTTCCTACTGATTGGAATTTAAAAAATTTTATTGATAGAAAAAGAAAGAAAGATATTTTGGCACATACTCCTTTAAATCGTTTTGGTGATGTGAAGGAGCTTATCTCACCAATACTTCTCCTAGCCTCAGATTCCTCCTCTTTCATTACAGGATCAGAATTAACAGTTGATGGTGGCTTTTCATCAATGACAATTTAATGAAGAGTGTTGCTGTCATCATAGGAGGTTCCAAAGGAATAGGAAAAAGCATTTGCGAAAAATATTTAAAAGAAGGTTATATTGTAATTAATGGATCTAGATCTAATCCAAAAATTAATAATAAATATTTTTATTCTATAAAATTAGATGTTAAAAATGAGGCAAATATCAAATCATTTTT
>MDSV01067530.1_pt1 | contig 10763 bp, 10 predicted proteins | sample 810851 | NCBI WGS metagenome assembly MDSV01 (sample SAMN05326640, study PRJNA326480) | marine metagenome | isolation source: seawater | place: Atlantic Ocean: North East | collected 2012 | reverse complement strand
CTGAAGTGGCAGGATTACCTTATGTAATTTCTGGACTAGTTGCTGCCGGAGGTATGGCTGCAGCGATGTCAACTGCTGATGGATTAGTGCTTGCAATTGCAAACGCTTTGTCTCATGACGTTTACTTCAAGATGGTTGATCCTAAGGCGGATGTTAGAAAAAGATTAATAGTTGCACGAGTACTATTAGTCGTAATTGGTGCTGCAGGTGCTTATATCGCATCTATGCGTATCACTAGTATCTTAGGAGCAGTTGCTTGGGCGTTTGACTTTGCTATGTCGGGCTTATTCTTCCCACTTGTACTTGGAGTGTGGTGGAAGAGAGCGACAAGAGAAGGAGCTATTGCGGGAATGCTTTCAGGTTTAGCAGCTGGAACTGCTTATCTAATTTATGTATATCCTAAGTTTATGGGTAATACATGGTTATCGGACGCAACTGGAATTGACCACTTGCGATTTGGTATGATTGGAGCTCCAGTATGTTTAGTAGTCATGATTGTTGTAAGTTTAATGACTAAGGCACCTGATGCTGCAACGCAAAGAATGGTTGATGAAACTAGAGTTCCTAGTGGAAGAGCTATTCTTGGCAAACAACACTAAATTATAATTTAGAAATTTAAAGGGGCGATTTATTCGCCCCTTTTTTTTTATCAAATTAATGTTATTGTTTTATAAATGTCGATTTGGATACTCACACTAGATTATATTCTTGGAATAATAATGTGGACCTTGATTGGAAGATCTGCAATGAACATATTTCAAAGAGAAGACTCAAATTTCTTTTTTATGAAGGTTTTTGTTAAATTTACAAATCCGTTACTTAAGATATTTGATCCTATTACCCCAAGTTTTCTTTTAAGGCCAATGATACCACTTTACGTTGCGTGGTTTTTTTATTTATTTAGATTTTATTTAATGCCTTATCTACTTGGATATTCAGTAATGGGTATGTTATCTTTTCCTCTAGAAAGTGATATATCTAAAGAGTTATATTCAATTTACACTGAATGGACCCAAAAATAAAAATATCTCCCTCAATTTTATCAGCTAATTTTAGCAAGTTAGGTGATGAAATTTTGTTATTAGAGAAAGCAGGTGCAGATTACATCCATATAGATGTTATGGACGGCCATTTTGTTCCAAATATAACGATAGGCCCTGAAGTAATTAAAAGATTACGACCGATAACAAAAAAAGTTTTTGATGTTCATTTAATGATATCTCCAGTAAATAATTTTATTAAAGATTTTGCTGATGCAGGATCTGATATAATAACCTTTCATCCCGAAGCTACAGATGATATTGGAGAAACAATCGAACTAATAAAAGGTCATAAAAAAAAAGTTGGAATTTCACTTAAACCAAATTCAAAAATAAGTTTGATAGAGAAATTTTTAGATAAAGTTGATCTTGTCTTAATCATGAGTGTTGAACCAGGTTTTGGAGGACAAAAATTTATGCCTGAAGTTCTTGAAAAAGTTAAATCTTTAAAAAGTATAATTTCTAAAAAGAAGCTTAAAGTAGATATTGAAATTGACGGAGGTATAAATTTTGAAAATAGCAAAACTGTTAAAGAAGCAGGAGCAAATATTCTTGTGTCAGGCTCAACAATTTTTAAAGAAAACGATGGGGATTTACAAAAAAATATAAAACTACTTCGTTTGAGTTAATAAATGCTTGATGAGAATTTACTTTTATTTTTTAGCAACAAAAATAGTAATAATTAAATTTTTTAAAAAAATTTACTTCTCAACAAGCTATTATAATAAATTTTTACAGTCACGGATTCCAGAGAGATTTCATTATTATCCAAATCCTTTTTTGCTTTCTATATTTACAAGTCATAAGAATTTTTCCTTTAAAGTGGAAAATGTTAAACCTCATATATTTTGGACCAAAAAAGAAACAAGAAAAGAACGTGATAATCTTCACAATTTTTTATGGCTAAATTTATTAGATAGAAAAAATGAAAACTTAGTTATTCAGGAGATTGTGGGATTTTGGATACATAAAAATTCTAAATACAAATCTGAAATTTGGAATGACAGGATTATAGGAAAAAGAATAATATCTTGGATTTTAAATGCAGAAATAATTTTAAAAAATACTGATGGTCTTTTTAAGGTTAATTTTTTTCAATCAATTCTAGTGCAAATTAATCACTTAAAAAAAAATGTAAAATTTATTACAAGTCAATCCAAAAAAATAGAGGTTGTGACTGCTATAATACTTTCTGGTCTCGTTTTTAGAGAATACAAGGAAAATTTTGATTTTGGAACTAAAGAACTTAAGAAAATTATCGTTAACAACTTTGATGAAAATGGCTTTCCAAATAATCGTAATCCTAATGATTTAATTTCATTTTCCAAATTTTTTATTTTAATAAAAGAGTGCATCAAAGATGCTCAAATTTTAATACCTGAATATCTAGAGGAAATTATCGAAAAAAACTTAAATTGTTTAAATTCTATTAAAACATCAAATGAAAAAATGCCTCTCTTTAATGGTGCCACTGAAATTGATATTACGAATTTTCTTAGTTACATTGATAGATTAAATTACAAGTTAAAAAAGACAAACAATATAGTTGGAAAAATCTATATACTCAAAAATAAAAAACACGATATTTTTTTTGATGTAGGGAGTACACCGCCTATGGAACTTTCAAACAAATATCAATCGGGACCACTCTCGTTTGAATATGTAATTGGAGAAAATAAGATAGTAACTAATTGTGGTTACGGAAATCAAATATCAAAAAAAGCAGAACTAATTAGCAGATTAACTTCTGCTCAATCAACATTGTGTATCGATAATACTTCTGTTGTAAAGTTTGAGAGAAATAAAATTTTAAATAACATTCTTGGAAACTCATTAAAAACTAACTTTAAAGTTTATAACCTTAAATATGAAAATAACGAACAACAAATAATAGCATCCGCAGAACACAATGCTTATGAAAAGCAATTTGGTTTTTGTCATAAAAGAGAAATTAATTTAATAAAGAAAAATAGCTGTTTACAAGGAACTGACTTTTTAATCAAAAAAGAAAGTAGTCCAAATGAACTGGGCTACCATATAAGATTCCATCTTTATCCGGGTATTTCGGCAGTAAAAACTATTGGTGGTGATGGGGTTTTAATACAGGTAGAAAAAAATAAATCTTTGATGTTTAAATCACAAGATCAAAAAATAATTATAGAAAAAAGTATATTTTTAGGAAGAAATCAAATATTAAATAATTTCTGCATTACACTAAGCGGAATAATTAAAGACAAAGACAAAAAAATAGATTGGAAATTTACAAAGGATATTTAATATGTTGCGTAAAATACAAAATGCATTAGTTTCTGTTTCTGAGAAGGAAGATTTAACAAAAGTCCTTAAAATATTAAGAAAAAATCATATTAACATAATAAGTTCAGGTGGCACATTTAAGAAAATAAAAAGTTTGGGTTATAAGTGTTTAGAAGTTTCTTCATATACCGGTTTCAAGGAAATGCTAAATGGGAGAGTTAAGACCCTCCATCCAAGAATTCACGCAGAAATATTACATGACAGGTCTAATAAAAAACACAAGATTGAAATGAGAAAAAGAAAATTTTCATCAATAGATCTTGTAGTGGTAAATTTTTACCCATTTAAAAACACAGTTCAAAAAACAAATAAGATGAAACAAATTATTGAAAATATTGATATTGGTGGTCCAACTCTGGTTAGAGCAGCAGCAAAAAATTACAAAGATGTAACAGTTATTACAGATAAATCTGATTATCATAAATTAGTTGAGGAACTTCAAAAATATAAAGGAAAAACTAGTATCAAATTTAGGGAAGAGATGTCTTGTAAGGCATTTGCTTCAACTGCATTCTATGATGCTACTATTACTCAGTGGTTCAACGAAAAATTAAAAATTAATTTCCCTGAAAATAAAACTTTTTTTGGAAAAAAAATACATAAGCTCAGATATGGAGAAAATCCACATCAAAAAAGCGCTATATACTTAAGTGATTTAAATTCGGATGTTTTGGGCTTTGAAAAAGTGAATGGAAAAGATTTAAGTTACAATAATTATAATGATATTTATGCAGGTCTTGATATTTTAAATTCAATAAAAAAAATTCCCACAACTGTTATAATAAAGCACGCAAACCCTTGCGGAGTTGCTTCGGATAAATCTCCTCTTAAATCATTTATAAAATCACAAGCAAGTGACCCGATAAGTGCATTTGGAGGTATAGTTGCCTGCAATTTTAGAATTAATTTAAAAATAGCATCAGAAATTAATAAAACTTTTTTTGAGGTAGTTGTGGCAAAAGGTTTTGAAAAAAATGCTTTAAAAACTCTTAAGAAGAAAAAAAATATGAGAGTTATTGATATTTCCAATATGAATACCAATAAACAAACGGCGATTAAAATATTTGATAATTCACTTCTTGTTCAAGAAAAAGATAATGTAGTTTTTGACAAAAAAAAATTGAAGTTTGTTTCAAAAATTAAACCTAAAAAAAGTGAATTAAAAGAAATAGAATTTGCTTACAAAATTTGTAAATTTGTCAAATCTAATGCAATTGTAATCGTAAAAGATCATGCAACTATAGGAATTGGAGCTGGACAACAAAATAGATTGGACAGCTGTAAAATAGCAACCCAAAAGGCAAAAAAATTCCAGCCAAAAAAATTATTTAATTCGATTGCAGCTTCTGACGCTTTTTTTCCTTTTGCAGATGGCATTAAAACTCTAATTAAGTCAGGAGTAAAGTTAATTGTTCAACCTGGCGGCTCAATAAGAGATCAAGAGGTAATCGAAGAGGCTAACAAAGCAAAAATAAAAATGATTTTTACTGGAACACGACATTTTAATCATTAATTAAAGCTTATCTATCTTAGCAGCTAAAATAAAATCACTTTCAGCGAGCCCTTTGATTGCGTGAGTAGAAATTTTAATCTCAGCATATCCCCAGCCAAACTTTATATCAGGATGATGACCTTCGGTTTCTGCTATTTTCCCTATCTTTAAAATAAATTTTTCACTTTCAACATAATTTTTAAATTTAAATTTTTTTTCAATGTAATAATTTTGATCTTTGTCTTTTAAAACATCCCAACCATCAACTTTTTTCAAATATTTGTGTATTTGACTTATATCAAATGCAGGAATTCCACCTTCACATGGTACACACTTTTTATCCCCTAAATCAGTCATAATATTAGTTAATGGAGCGGGCAAAGGGACTTGAACCCTCGACCTTCTCGTTGGCAACGAGACGCTCTACCACTGAGCTATGCCCGCAAAATTAATACATTATAGATAACGAATAATTTATAAGCAAGACGACAATAAAACAAATTTTAATAGCAAAGTCATTGAATTTACCATTAAATCTTTGTTAAATAATAAAATATGAAAAAAAAATTTCCAAATAAAATACCAATATTTCCTTTAAGTGGAGTGATTTATTTTCCTAAAACAAATTTACCATTAAATATTTTTGAAAAAAGATATTTAGATTTAGTAAATGATACTTATAGAAAAGACAAATTAATGGGCATGATTCAATCTAAAAAAAATGTAAAAGATTTATATGAAGTAGGTTGTTTAGGAAAAATTAGTGATTTTGTAAAAAATAAAGATGGGAGAGTCCTTATTAATTTAACAGGAGTTATTAGATTTAAAATTGTAAGAGAGGTAGAGAATTCAAAATTATATAGAGAATTTGAGGTCGAATATAATAAGTTTGATAATGATATAACTGAAACTGAAAAAAATTTAAAAAAAAGCAAAATTGAACTCAGTTCATTTTTTGAAAAAGTGAAAATTTTTTTTAAGAAAAATGGTTTGATTTTAAACTGGAATGAATTTGATAAACTAAGTTTAGAACAACAAATTAATACATTAGCGATGATTTCCCCGATCTCAAATGAGGAAAAACAAAAACTGTTAGAAACTGTCGGGATTAATGAAATAAGAGAAACTCTTTCAAAAATAATTGAATTTTATATTTACAACAAAGACCCGAATAATATGACAGTTCAATAATTAAGTTAGAAAACCTTTATCTGAAATATATTCACTTAAGTTTTTTACTTTTTTAAGTTTGCTAATATTATTTAAGATTGAGAATTTTACAGGTTCAATCATATCGTATCTTTTAAAAAATTCATTAGTAAAATGTATTCCCAAACCAAACAAAGTATTTTCAGGCTCTCTTTGATTAAAGAAGTCATCAAGTATAAATGAATCTTTTATGCTTAGACCAAGTTTAATATTTTTCTCAACTAGTTCACTTAGTTTTTTTATGTCACGAATAACTAAATTAAAACCTTGTCCAGCTAAAGGATGAACAGAGTGAATACCTTCCCCAAATATTAAAGTGTTGCGTTTAAAATATTTTTTTTCTAGATTTAAATAAATTGGAAAAGAATCAATTTTGTCAATATTAAATTTTTTTCTTGTTAAAAAAATTTTCTGTAGTTTGTAATTTATTATTTTTTTTAAATTTTTTAAGTTGTTAATATAAAATTCTTTTTTAACAGTCCAAACCAAAGAAAAACAATTTTCTTTGATCGGTAGAATTGCAAACGGACCTTCTTTTAAAAAATATTGACTAGGATTATTAATTTGGAATTTATGTTTAATATTCGTAGTAATTGCAGTTTCATTATAATTCTTAAAAATTGACCTTCCAGGTTTTATTCTATCGTATAACTTTGACTTGCTGCCGGCACAAAGCAAAATGATATCATAAAAATTTTTATTATTATTTGTTTTTACATAATTTTTTGAAAAATTAAGGTCACTTACTTTTTTGTTTAAAAAATTAATTTTTCTATTTTTTTTGAGATTTTTCTTTAAAAAAATTTTAAATTGAGAATTTTTAAATATATACATTAAATTTTTATTTTTTTCCTCAAAATTTAAAAAATTTAAAAAAGTTTGATCTTTTTCGTAAAATAAATTTATCTTTTTACAAGGCCAAAATAAATTTTGATTCTTTATATTTATCTTTTTACTTAAAAATCTGAAGTTACTTTCAGAGATTGCAGTGGTTCGTCCATCTTGTTTGTAACTTACTTTTGAATCTTGATAATAAATATCAATATTCAGATCCAAGTCTGCTAGTGCAGTTGCGATGACTAAACCACTCAAACCGTCACCAATAATACAAATTTTCTGATATTTCATAATTTTTAAAAATTTTATCAATTAAATAAAAATGGTACAAAGTAAACTTAATGATTCGATAAATGAATGCAAATTTATTAAATAATTTAACAAATTTTTTAAAAAAGCGAACCCTTGAATTTATTGGTTTATTAGTCGTTATTTTAAGCCTTGTTCTTTTGATTTCGTTAATAACTTACTCACCTAACGACCCTTCGTTGATTTATGGAGTAAAAAATTTCAGAATTGCAAATTTTTTTGGTTTTTACGGAAGTTATGTTTCTGATTTTCTGCTTCAATGTTTTGGTGTTGCTTCTTTTTTAATTGTTTTAACCCTTTTTTCATGGGGTATAAATTTAATTGTTAAGAAGGAATTAAAAAAAATTTTTTTAAAAATTTTTTATGTTACTTTATATTTAATTTTTACTTGTGTTTTTATTTTTATAGAATTTAATAATTCCTTTTGGTTAATTGATAACGGCAATTCAGGATTTTTAGGAAGAACGGTTCACAATTTTATTTATAATTTTTCAGAGGAGATTGAAAATAAATATTCCACATTTATTTTAGTTTTACTCTCAACAATATTTTTTATTCTTTCGTCTGATATCAATTTTAAAAAAATTTTTGTGATCATGTTTAAAAGCTTTTCAGGTCTATTCAAATCATCAAGGGTACAATCTAGCGATGATTTTTATCCTGAAAATAAAGATGAGGAGATAATTGAATCACAAAAAGATAATCAGCCTCAGCAGTCTTTCTTTTTTGAAAAAGATAATACAAGAAAAAGTCAAAAAGTAAAAAATTTCAAATTGCCCTCGATAGATTTATTAGTCAAAAATGATGCAAAAAAAAATATTGACGACCTGAGCGGAAATAGGCCTGACTCAGAATTTATGGAAAAAGTTTTGATGGATTTTGGAATCGAAGGAAAAATAAAAAAAATTAATAATGGACCAGTTGTAAGTTTATATGAATTTGAACCTGCTCCTGGAATAAAAGTTTCAAAAATTATAAATCTATCGGATGATATAGCTAGAAACACTAGCTCTACATCAACTAGGGTTGCTGTTATTCCAGGCAAGAACACTGTTGGCATAGAGATACCTAATGAGACAAGAGATGGGGTTTTATTAAGAGATATTTTAATGAATGAAAAATTTAAAAAAAAGGAAATAAAACTACCAATAGCATTGGGTAAAAGCATATCTGGAATGCCACTTATAGCTGACTTAAGTTCAATGCCTCATCTTTTAATTGCAGGAACTACAGGTTCAGGAAAATCTGTTTGTATTAATACAATAATTGTTTCATTGCTGTACAAATTAAGTCCAGAGATTTGTAAGTTTATTTTAATTGATCCCAAGATGCTCGAGCTTTCTTCTTACGAAGGAATACCAAATCTACTCTGTCCAGTTATTACTGATTCTAAAAAAGCAACATCAGCGCTTGGGTGGACTGTAAGAGAAATGAACAACCGTTATAAACTAATGAGTAAAGTAGGTGTTAGAAATATTGATGGATATAATCAAAAACATAAGCTTAAAATGCCTTACATTGTTGTTGTGGTGGATGAAATGTCAGACTTGATGTTAGTTGCTGGTAAAGAAATAGAAAATTATATTCAAAAATTATCTCAAATGGCTAGAGCAGCTGGAATACATATTATCATGGCCACGCAGAGACCTAGTGTTGATGTTATAACTGGAACAATTAAGGCAAATTTTCCGACGAGAATATCTTTTCAAGTTAGTTCTAGAATTGACAGCAGAACTATATTGGGAGAGCAAGGAGCGGAGCAACTTTTAGGAAAAGGCGATATGCTATTTATGTCCTCTGCCAATAGAATAACAAGAATACATGGACCATATATTTCTGAAAAAGAAATAGAGCAAATTTCAAGCGTGCTTAGAGCTCAGGGTGAACCGAACTATCTTGATGACATTACTGATAGCAAGATTAATAATAACGAAATTACTGATTCTGAAGAAACTGATGATTTGTATAATGAAGCACTAAAAATAATAAAAGCAGAAGGCAAAGCTTCAACGAGTTTTTTGCAACGAAAATTACAAATTGGATACAATAGGGCGGCAAGAATAATAGATCAAATGGAAGAAAAAGGTGTAGTAAGTAAAGCAAATCATGTTGGCAAAAGAGAGGTTTTATAAAATTTGCCTTTAAAATTAATATCGTTTTTTATAATAATTTTCTTATCTTTTTCAAAAAATATTCATACAAATGAAAAAGAAATTATAAATAATCTTTTATTAACAAAAAATATTCAATTTGAATTTGAACAGACTACCAACGAAAAAGTTGAAAGTGGTATTTGTATTTTAATTTTTCCTGCCAAACTTAGCTGTGATTATAACGATGATAAAAAAAAAAGAATTATTATTAAGGATAATAATTTAACAATAATACAAAGAAGATATAACAAAATATACAACTACCCTATTAAAAACTCCCCTTTTGTGAAAATTTTATACAAAAAAAACCTAATTAATTTTATCAACGCTAGTCAAAAAAAAATTGATGGTAAGTATATATTTTTTATTTCCGCAAATGAAAAAAATAAAAAAATTAAATTGATATTTAATAAAGAGAATTATAATTTTAATGGGTGGGAAATTAATGATAGTTATAATAATAACGTTTCTTTCAAAATGAAAATACTATTTAAGAATACCAAAATTGATAAAAATCTATTTAAAATACCTGAACTAAACTAAGCAACAAAATTAATTTCTTCTTGTTTAAATATCTTAAAACCTCTTGCTTTGTAATTTTTTAAAGCATTTTTATGATCCAAACTACATGTGTGAACCCAGATCCTTTTAGCATTCAATTTAAAAGATTGAAAAATTGCATGATGGAGTAAAATCGAACCAAGTTTAAGACCTCTAAATTCTTTTAAAATTCCCATGTTAATTAATTCAAATTCCTCCTTTTCAGGATGGAATTTATTTTCATAGAATCCAACTAAGTCTTTGTCTTTTTTAATTATCCATGTTTGTAAATTGTCATCTTTTACATATTCAGTCCATTCTTTATCGGACCACACCAATCTATCTCGCCAGTAATGTTCAGCCCCGATTTGTTTGTAAAAAAATTTATTTATTTCAAAATTTCTTTTATTCAACAAAACTATCTCAAAATTTTTTGGTATAGAAACAGGCTTGAATTTTTTCTCCTCTTTATTAATTTCAAGAAAATATCTCTGAACTTTTTTCATAAATCAACTAACCATTTTTCCAATCTTTTCACCAGCAAAAATATGAAAGTGTAAATGAGGAACTTCTTGTCCGCCGTCACTTCCAATATTTGTTAAAGCTCGATAACCCTTATCTTTTGCTCCAATTAAATTTGATACATAAGAGATGGCTTTATTAAGTTCAATTATTTCTTTGTCTGAAGCTTTGCTGTTAAAATCATCTAAGTCTACGTATTCACCTTTTGGAATAACCAAAACATGAACTTTCTTTTGAGGATTAATATCATGAAATGCTAATACGTGATCATTTTCATAAACTTTTTTACAAGGAATTTCTCCTCTAAGAATCTTTGCAAATATATTATTTTTGTCGTAACTCATT
>MDSV01207480.1_pt1 | contig 10764 bp, 9 predicted proteins | sample 810851 | NCBI WGS metagenome assembly MDSV01 (sample SAMN05326640, study PRJNA326480) | marine metagenome | isolation source: seawater | place: Atlantic Ocean: North East | collected 2012 | reverse complement strand
TCTTATGATAGTGAAACAAGAGAATATTTAATATACATTCCATCTTCCTATGATGTGAATGAAGCAACGCCAATTGTTTTTGCTTTTCATGGATTTGGTGGAAACAATCAGTATTTTATCAATACAGCAGATTTTAGATCTCTAGCTGATCAATATAATTTTATTGTAGTTTATCCTCAAGCTTTGGTTTGTAATGGTGGTACAACTTGGAATACTGCTCCTGCTGGAGGAGATAATAAGTGTAGTCAAGATGACATTGGATTTTTTGGAGCATTACTCTATGAAATTTCAGGAAATTATAATGTTGATTCTACAAAAGTGTATTTGACTGGCTATTCAAATGGCGCAGGTTTTTCATATGCAATGGCATGCTATCAGAGTAGTTTAGTTACTGCAGTTGCTCCAGTTTCAGGTCTTATGCCTATGAACGAGTCTTCAGAATGTTCTCCAAGCCATCCAATATCAGTCATTTTATTTAATGGAACAAATGATGATAGCAGGCCTTATGATGGAATTGAAGGATATATGATGTCTGTTGATGAAACAGTAACCTATTGGTCTGGATATAACAATACAGATTCCAATCCTAATGTCACTACTGTAGGGAATATTGAGAATTCTTCATATCAAAATGGAGATTCTAATTCTGCAGTTAATCTTTTTAAGATAAATGGAGGAGGCCATGATTGGTTTTCATTAGATTTTAATGGATTTAACCTTGAAGAGTTAATTTGGTATTTTCTATCACAACATACTTCTGATTAGTTATATTCAACTATGAACAAGACAGCTATCATTGCACTCGGAGGAAATGCTCTTTCTCAAAAGAAAGAAGCAGGAACGATGTCCGAACAATTCAATAATACACGCAATTCTTTTAATCAGATTATGGAATTTATTCGTCGTGGTTATAACATATGTCTTACTCATGGCAATGGCCCACAAGTAGGAGATGAATTATTGCGCATGGATTTAACACGAGATGCTGTTTCTCCTATTCCGCTAGGTATCTGTGTAGCAGGAACACAGGGAACGATGGGTTATATGATTCAACAGACTTTCCAGAATGCATTACGTGAAGAAAAAATTGAAAAAGAAGTAGTAACAATGGTTACTCAGGTCATTGTTAATGCAGATGATCCGTCCCTTCAAACTCCAACAAAATTTGTAGGGAAAAGATATTCATTTAAAGAAGCTGAAGAGCTAGCTAGAAATATGGGATGGGATATTAAAGAGCAAGAATCTGGACAATGGAGAAGGGTAGTTCCATCACCAGATCCAGAATTTGTGATGCATGGTCTTAGTATTCGTACCTTAGTCGAATCTGGTACAATTGTTATTGCAGCTGGCGGTGGAGGGATTCCTGTTTATAACACTGATGAAGGTAAATTAAAAGGTATTGATGCTGTAGTAGATAAAGATTTGAGTGCAGCAAAATTGGGAAGAGTAATTCGTGCAAAAGAGTACTATATTATTACCGATATAGATCAAGTATACAGGAATTATAATACACCAGAACAAGAACCAATTAATCAAATGACTGGTAGAGAAGCTAAGCAACTTCAAGAAGAAGGACATTTTCAGCAAGGAAGTATGTGGCCTAAGATTCGATCAGCGATTCATTTCTTAAAACATCATGGTGAAAAGGCGATTATTACTAATATTGATAATATTGAGAAAGCAATTGATGGTGAAGCCGGAACTACTATAATCAAAGGATAAAAAAAGGCAGATAAAATATCCGCCTTTTTTATTTATATAGTCTTTTTTTAACAGCAATCACAGCATGTTTTTGTTGGACCTTCAAGCGTTCCAAAAGATTTTACACTTATATTTGTAAAATTTGGATTACTTCCAACACCAGCAAAAAGTTCACCAGCACAATAATCCTCAAGCGCTTGTTTATTTTTGAAAACATAAACTCCACCATAAACATTGTTTTCTTGATCAGATAACCATGTTTTTGACTCTAGCCCTGCTACTTGTGCAAAAATAGGTGCAAGTTCATCTGCAACTTTGCAATATTCTTCATGAGAAATACCATCAAGACTAAAATTGATAACTAATATATGCATTGTTTTCTCCTTTATTTCTTAGAAGTTACAAAAAAAAGGGCTGATAAAGTATCAGCCCTTTAATATATACACTTTTTACTTTCGTTTATTTATTTGCGGGTGCGAAAGTTTTAAAAATACCTAAATCACTATGTTTATCCCATATATTATGGAAGTACTTCCAGTACCCCCATCTATTATCACCAAACGCTGCATCCTCTAATGCACCATTTCCAGCTTCAGCCATATCTTCTAAAGAAGCATACTCAGTGATATAGAATACAGGTAGTGAACCCCCTTCAATTGATCCAGACCATAGATGTGTTAATACTTTCTGACTAACAATTTTTGGATTTTTCTTTATTACATCATTAGCATATTTTTTCATCATATTTAAGCGGTCTGCGCTAGAACCATCTTCAACGTCACTTAAACGTTTCCAGTATCTTACACTAACTGAAACTACATTTCCATTGTTGATAGTTTCTTCACCGGTTAATGTCATAGTATTTTTCTTTTCTAAAGCTTTCCAGTGTTCTAAGATATGCACGTCTTCATGATAAGATTGGAAATGTCTATTGTAGTTTGAAACAGCAGTAGCTCTTTCATCTGGATTTCTCCATGCCATATCATCGATGTTATTAAACCCTGCATAGTCAGTTGCAGCTTCTAAGTTTCTAAACTCCCCTAAGATTCCAATATCTTCTGATTCTCCTGTCCAGAAGTGAGTTAATATCATTGAACTCATTAATTGTTTTGAAACTGGATTTCTTGCAGAATGATATGCCGCAACATCTACACTTCGGTCATCCCATGACAAATCTGGATTTTCTCCAATTGGTTCCCATTTATATTTTGACCATGTTATAACAGTATTCCCATCGGTATATTGTGAGAAAGCCATCGTTGTAAGTATAGCCATTATAAGTATTTTCTTCATTGCTTCTCCTATTTATTAATTAAATTAAGAAAAATTTTATCCAATGAATAAAGAAGAACCTTCAATCAAAATTATAATATTTCTCGCATGTGCTTGGATAATAATTTTTACTGTTTTACTAATATCGTTAGTTTTCTAGGCAAAAGCCAACTATAGTTTTTATTATATATCTTTGGGAATGGATGTAGTTTTGATATTCCTATCATTAATATTTTTATAAAGATAAAGACTGTATGATTTTTCCTTGATTATCTTTCAGATTTACTGTCAGTTTATTTGTCAGTTTATCTAAAAGAATTTCACCATAATTCTCTTGCACAAATGTAGGACCTAATCGCAATGGACCGTCTTCTTCATCATTTGCAAATGCTAAATTGAGACTGCTTGAAGTCATTTCAGATATTACTTTACCTGATTGAGTAGAAAATTGATATAATCCTCCCCTATGACGATCACCGGAAATAAATAGCACTTCATCTAAAGAAGATTGATCTATTAAATCAATTAATCGTTGACGTTCATGAGGAAGTGTTTTCCAAGCTTCCCATCCGTGTCCCATTGCCAAAAATTGAATAGAAGTTACAATTATTCTATGATCTACCTCCGTTTGCATTTTCTGTTCTAACCAATTCCACTGTGCATCACCTAACATGGTTAAAGAAGTGTCTGTATGAGGCAAATATCGCTCTTTTCCAGGCGCTCCTTTTTCATCGGTAGGTAACAATGCATCTCTAAAAAATCTAGTATCTAAGAAAATCATTTGCACTGAAATGTCTTCAATATCTTCGAGTAACTCGAAATATAAACCGTCTCTAGTTCTTCGAACATCATTTTCATCAATATTCCAAAAATCTAGAAAAAGATCTTTTGCCTCATTTTTATAGATATACTCTTGACCGCCATCATTTTTTCCATAATCATGATCGTCCCAAATTGCTTCAAATGGAAAATTGAGATTGAAGCTGTCAAAATTTTCCCTTTGTTTATTGTATGCATCTCTTAGTTCAATTAAATCATCACTATCTGTATCACCATATACATTATCGCCTAACATTAAAAATAAATCATAATTTTCTGCATTAATGGTGTTAAAAATTGGCATAGGACGCTCTTGAGTAACGCATGAACCAAAACCAATACTATAAATATTTTCAGTTTTTAAATTAATATTAGGTTCGTTTTTTTTACAAGAAGCCAAAAAGATTAAAATTATAAGTAGAATGTTTTTTATTTTCATTTTTACCAGAAAAAATTAAATGTTATTTTTTAATTACGCAATGAACTAAATAATTGTTATTATTGACGATGCAAAAAAAATTAATCATTGCGACTTTAATATTGAGCAATATAATCCTTGCTCAATCTTTTCCAAAGAAGACTGAGTTTGACAAAAGTTGGAGTAGTCCCAAAAAATTTCCTGATCATATATTATTAAACTATTCTGATGACCCTTCTTCAACTGTGAGTGCAACATGGAGAACAAGCAGGGAAATCAATAAAGGTTTTGGTGAGATTGCTATTGCACAAGCAGATCCAAAGTTTGTTTTAAGCGCAGAAAGATTCGTTGCTCAGACTTCAAACCTTAAATATTCAAATGTGGTTAATCACTATTTAGATTCTAAAAAATCTTTTAATAATAGGCTTAACCATAATTATCATTCAGTTACTTTTACCGGATTACAACCTAATACTGTATATGCTTATCGTGTTGGTGATGGCGAACATTGGAGTGAATGGATTCAGTTTACAACAGCACATAAGACCAATGAACCCTTCTCATTCCTCTATGTAGGTGATGCTCAAAATTATATTTATGATTTATGGTCAAGATTAATAAGAGAAGGTTATAAAAAAGCACCTGAAGCTAGTTTTATTTTACATGCTGGTGATTTGATTGATGATGCACACAATGAAGAAGAATGGCACGAATGGTTTACTGCGGGTGGATGGATTCATAGAACTCTTCCCTCTTTAGCAGTTCCAGGAAACCATGAATACAGACCATTATATCAAAAAGACATTCCTTCTAGAAAAAAAACATTATCTATTCAATGGAATCATCAATTCACCTTACCAAACAATGGTGTAACCGGTATTCTTGAAACCAATTACTTTTTAGATTATCAGGGTGTTCGATTTATTGCCCTAAACAGCAATGTAAAAATTGATGAACAGATGGAATGGTTAGAAACTGTATTAAAAAACAATCCTCATCAATGGACTATAGCTTTTTTTCATCATCCACTATACTCTGCAACTACAGAAAGGGATTATCCAGAGAGACGTAAACGCTGGAAGCCATTATTTGATAAATATAGTGTAGACCTAGCGCTTCAAGGACATGATCATGCATATGCAAGAGGTTCAGAAAGCTTATATGAAAAAAACTTAATTACAGGAACCAATGTTAAGGATGCAACAGGTACTGTCTATGTTGTTTCAGTAAGTGGTCCAAAACACTATGATGCCAAACCGGACTGGGATGAATATGAGCCAACAAGGCATAAAGCTGGTGAAAATAAACAGCTTTTTCAAGTTATATCAATTGATGAAAACAAGCTATCTTACAAGTCTTATACTGCAGTTGGAGAATTATTTGATTCTTTTGATTTAATTAAAAATGAAAACGGAATTAATTCTTTAATTAATAACTAATTTTTATATAGTATATTTTAATTATCTAATGGTTTGATTGCTGAATAAATAGAAACAATTCCAAGCGCTTGAGGATTGTCTATTAAATGTGTAAAACCAACATCTTTTAAGATATTATTAAATTTCTCTCCATAAGGAAATATGCCTGCAGAATTAGATAAGTATTCATATGCTAATTTATCTTTAGATATCATTTTACCTAGCATCGGAATAATTATATTCGAATAGAGATAATATCCTTGTTTGAATGGAAAGTATTTTGGAACAGCAGTCTCCAATATCACTAGTTGACCGCCAGGCTTTAATACCCGAAGCAATTCATATAAACCTTGATGAAGGTTTTCAAAATTTCGTACGCCAAATCCAACACTGACTGCGTCAAAAATATTTGAATCAAACGATAGTTGTTCCGCATCATCTACTTTCATTGTAATTCTATCATCTAAGCCTAAATGTTTTATTTTTTTTCTACCAATAGCTAACATTCCTTCTGCAATATCAATCCCAACTATTTTTCCTGATGATTGTTTTGCCAAATCAATAGCCAAGGCTCCAGTACCTGTTCCTATATCCAGTATATTATTAGGATGATTACTAGCAATCATTTTAGCTACGCGCTTACGCCACCTTTTATCCATACCAAATGTGATAAGAGCATTCAATCTATCATATGTTTTAGCAATGCGATTAAACATCGTTACTATTTGATCTTTTTTCGAGTTATTCAGATTCTTATAAGGTTTATAATTCACATTGAAACTTAATTAAGACTCAATATGCTGACCATATAAAAAATTCTTCAAAAAATATATTATTATGTTGTAGGTTTACTTCAAATAATGAGACACAAAGATACCAATTCACCTTCTTTTTATCCTGAGAAAGAAGAAAGACTGAATATACTGAGTCATTGGTATGGTTTTTTATGTAGCGTTGCATGTTTTCCTTTCTTGATTGTGAAAAGTGTAAGTACGGGTGATCCAATTTATATTTTTAGCCTCACTATTTTTGGGATTACTCTCATGTTAATGTTTATTACATCAACGATGTATCATCAATCAATAAATCCCAAGGAACGTAATAGATATAGAATACTAGATATGTTTGCTATCTATACAATGATCGCAGGATCATATACACCTTATGCGCTTGTTTTATTACAAGGGCAAAGAGGATGGATTTTATTTAGTTTGATCTGGAGCATTGCATTGCTTGGGATCTTATGGAAATCATTTACGTTTGGAAAATATAATATTAGTTCAACATTCTTATATGTTGCAATGGGAGCAATCTGTCTTTTTTATACTAAAGATTTGATACAATTATTAGACTATAATGGTTTAGTATGGCTGGTTATAGGATGTATTTCCTATATCATAGGTGTGTTCTTTTATTTAATGGATAATCGTATTGCCTATAATCATTTTATCTGGCATCTATTTGTTATTGCAGGAAGTTTCAGTCATTTTATTTCTATATTTTTCTATGTGATGCCATCCTAATATGGGATGAGTGCTAGATAAATATTATGTATCATTCGCCTATTTTAATATTTCTTTATAAATTGTGAAGTACTCAAAAGGGGGCAAAGTTTTATGTTGATCATAAGATTTTGCCTTTTTTTATATAGCAATTAAGTAGAGGAAATAAAATGGAATTCTTAACACAATATTGGTGGCTATTATTACTTCTAGCTGGCGGTTGTTGGCTATATTGCAAAAATAGCTAATAATTGACTTCACCTTTAAGGGGGATTCTTTTAAATTAGCATTGTGAGTAAAAAATACAATGTTCCTGGGGATTTCTCATCCTCAATTGGTTTTGATAACATCGAAGATTATCTAAAGATTAAAGCATCTGCCGCTGGAGACATTGAGGCATATTGGGCGAAGATCGCAGAAAGAATTGATTGGTTTGAAAAATGGACTGATATCAATAAAACAAATTATCACGATGCACATATTGAGTGGTTTACCAATGGAAAACTCAATGCATCTTATAATTGTATTGATCGCCATATTCAAAATGGCTTAGGTGAAAAGACTGCACTTATTTGGCAGTCTAATGATGTTAATGTTTCTAAAAATGTGACTTATAATGAACTCTTAGTGCACGTATCTCAATTTGCGAATGCATTGAAAAAAGCAAATATCAAAAAAGGGGATCGTGTCTGTATTTATATGCAAATGATTCCAGAAGCAATTGTTGCTATGTTAGCATGTGCACGTATTGGAGTAGTACATTCTGTGGTCTTTGGAGCATTTTCTAGCGATGCATTAAAAAATAGAATTAATGATTCGGAATGTAAGTTGTTGATTACACAGGATAATGGGGTGCGTGGTACCAAACACGATATTCCAATGAAAGATAATGCCAATCACATTGCAGATGAGTGTCCTTCTCTAACGAAGATTGTGGTTGTAGATAGATGCGGTAATGATGTAGACATGCAAGAAGGTAGAGATATCTATTGGCATGATTTTATTGATGGATGTGATACCATATGTGAGCCTGAAGTGATGGATGCTGAAGATCCTTTATTTATTTTATATACTTCTGGATCCACAGGAACACCCAAAGGGGTATTGCATACTACGGGCGGATATATGGTATATACCTCGCATACACATGAGATGGTATTTGACCATCATAAAGACCATATCTATTGGTGTACGGCTGATATTGGTTGGATTACGGGACATTCCTATATTGTGTATGGACCTCTTTCCAATGGCGTGACCCAAGTTATTTTTGAAGGAGTACCAAACTATCCCGATCATGGTCGTTTTTGGCAAATTGTAGAACAACATAAAGTAAATATTTTTTATACAGCCCCCACTGCATTACGTGCATTAATGAAAGAGGGAGATGATTTCCCAAATCAATATGATTTATCCAGTTTACGCGTACTAGGAACAGTGGGAGAGCCCATTAAATCACCGGAATGGCATTGGTATTTTCAAGTGATTGGAAAAGAAAAATGTCCAATTGTCGATACATGGTGGCAAACTGAAACAGGAGGTATTCTTATGTCTCCAATTCCAGGATGTATTCCAACAAAACCAGGTTCTGCTACATTACCATTGCCTGGAATTGAACCTGCATTGCTTGATGAAGATGGAAACACAATTATAGAACCGAATACCACAGGATATTTAGTGATAACTCAGTCATGGCCAGGTCAGATGCGAACTGTATATGGAGATCATCAGCGCTTTAAGGATACTTATTTTTCTCAAGCACCTGGGAATTATTTCACAGGGGACGGAGCTTTTGTTGATGAAGATGGATATTATTGGATTACGGGTAGAGTAGATGATGTATTAAATGTTTCAGGACATCGTATTGGTACCGCAGAAGTTGAAGGAGCCATTGGTGCTGCAAACGGAGTAGCAGAAGCTGCTGTGATTGGATATACCCACGATATTAAAGGGGAAGGGATTTATGCTTTTGTCACCTTAATGACAGGTGTTGATCCATCTGAGGATATCAAAGCAGATATTCTAGCAACAGTTACAAAGATTATTGGTCCTCATGCTAAGCCAAGTGTGATTCAATTCTGTGATGGATTGCCTAAAACAAGATCAGGTAAGATTATGCGCCGCATTTTAAAGAAAATTGCCCAAAATGAAATAGACGATTTAGGTGATATTTCTACATTAGCTGATCCAAGCGTTATTGATAGCTTACTTAAAAAATAGTATAAAAAACCCAAAAAATATTATTCTTTTGGGAGTTTTAATACGGTTTATATATGAATATTATTTTTTATTTGGCCCAGGAAAAAATATATTCGTTTTTTCTTGATATGATCTGTATTCAGGACGTTTCTGTGCAGAATAATATTCTGATGGAACTGCACCTGTATGATAAACTAATGTCATATACATCAATCTAGATGTCCATAGTAGGGATAAGCCCAATAGGACCCAAATAATGAGAGATTCTTGATTATAAATAAGAATCCATGATGGGATAGATGCGATAATAAGTCCATTCCAGACCATCCATTCAGCAAAATAGTTTGGATGGCGACTATATTTCCACAATCCAACATTACATACTTGATTTTTCTGTCCTAATCTTTTCATTTCTCTTAAAAAAGACAGTTTTTGCATATCTGCAACTGATTCCATTATAAAAGCACTGAACCATATCGCAATTCCAATGATTTCAAGTATTACAACTTGTAAACCCAATTCTTTAGGGTTACTTGTATTAGCTGCAATGATAAAAGCTGGCATTGCTAGGAAAGAAGCATTGGCTAAACCTTGTAAGATTGCGTCGATTTGCATTGCTAAAGCAGTATTATTTTTTCCTCCTCTTTTCCAACGTCGTTTTTGATATTCGTAACGCGGAAATTCTTTATTTAACATTCCTAGGCCCCACATTTTTAATGAACCCAATCCCATACGACTACCAATAAGGATATAAATGATGCTAATAGTCATAATGCGAAGACTATGACCTTCAGCATAACATAAAGTGATGATGCCAATAAGAGCTATTCCCCATGGCCAGCCGATATCAACATATGACATACGTCCAGTGCGCCATATAGGTAAACATACTACAAGTGCAAATAATAATAATTGTGAAAGACCATTGATTAGACTAATTGAAGCAAATGTTTCTGTATATAATAATAAAACCCAGCCTAAAAGAAATGGAAGTAGAGGAAAAAAATATTTCATTAATTATAAGCCAAATCCACCACCATGACACATTAGAATTTGTCCTGTGACATAATTTGATTCAGGAATACAGAACATATAAATTGCACCAGCAGCTTCTTCGGGAGTACCAGGCCTTCCTAAAGGAATCATCGTTTTTGCTGATTGAAAAACAGCAGAATTAACTCCAACTTTAATTTTATTTCCTTTAATATCGATTAAGGACTCTTCTTTTTCTGCATCCGCATCAGTCAAACGAGTTTTGATTAGTCCAAACCCTACTGCATTGACATTCACATTATATCGACCCCATTCTTTTGCCATCGTTTTTGCCATACCAACTACTCCAGCTTTTGCCGTTGCATAATTGATTTGACCAGCGTTTCCAAACATTCCTGAAGTAGAGGATATATTTACTACTTTTCGAAAATTTGTGATTCCT
>MDSV01189920.1_pt1 | contig 10764 bp, 7 predicted proteins | sample 810851 | NCBI WGS metagenome assembly MDSV01 (sample SAMN05326640, study PRJNA326480) | marine metagenome | isolation source: seawater | place: Atlantic Ocean: North East | collected 2012 | reverse complement strand
GTATGAGAATACACCCATGGATAGAGGAGGTGCCATAATTACCTTGATACCTTTCATTCCCTTCAGTGTTTCAAAGAGATTAAAGTAGGCTGCTGGAAGCAAATCTCTTCTTGCTTCATCCTGATTTGGCCTTCTGCAATCTGGGCTAACAACATGAATGATGTGCTTGAAACGCTTTTCAAGTTCATATGGTTTAGAAACTACGTTAGTAGTTACAGGGCAAGGAGGAAGATTCAGTTTTCTTTGCTCGACACTGATATCACGGCAAAATTGTCTCAATTCATCCCCAGCGGCTTTGTGAATTTGTGCATCCAAACCTTCTCGTCCTGACAAGCGATTATTTGCAGGTGTGATTACAACATCTGCCTCTTGCAAATGTAGGTCTCCACCGATGACTCGAACTATTCCCCACTTGCAGGTTCGCGCCATGTACAACTCGACCATGTTTTGAGCAGGGGGGGCCGTCCTTCATATACACATTGACGATTTTGCGCGAAAAATCACAATTTTGGCTAATACAAGCATGCGAAGTGACTTTGAACAATATCCCGTCCAAGTAAGTATGAGCCCCCCTCGAAAAGCGCTTTTCTTAGTCGCGCTTTTCGTAATAAGTACCATACATTTGCCAAATCAGAAGGTCGAAAATGAAGATTTTAATTCTGATATTTTTGATGGCTTCAGCGTCGCAAACGACATCTGGAACGAAACTCCCTTACGAACTGTTGCAGTACCTAGCGGATTTAACCTATCTACTGCAGTTGATTACAGCGATGTTGCAGTATTGATTAACAATAATTCCGAAGCTAGTCGAACGATAGGTTGGGCATTCGTTACAGCGAGGAATATTAGTGCAGATCGAGTGTTCATTTTCGACAACTCATCAAATCCTACTGGTGAAACCATAAATCGAAACCAGTTCAATACTTACTTCCTAGACCCTTTCAAGATGATGTTGTCAACCTACAATGGTACTGAGTTGAACTACCTCGTTACCACCAAAGGAATCCCCTTAAGGATAAACGGAGGTAACAACAAAGCATCTTTCGACCAAGAAATCTCTCTTGCAGGTGGAGCGTATGATTCCGAGATTGGAGAAGATATGTGGAGTAATCACAACTATGGACCTTTGGCAGGAAAGCAGATGGAAGAATTCACGAGAGACGAATATGGTTTTTTCCTTGTAACGAGATTAACGGGATACACAGTAGATACGGCCCTAGAGTTAATTGAAAAGGCAAACAACTCTTACGGCTCTAGAGGAACACACATCCTTGATTTAGCAACAAACAGGAATGATACGGGATACAAATTCTGGAATGATGATTTGTATGCCACAAATACTACTCTGAACGGAACAATGAATTTACCAGTCTATTTTGACGAAGAAACTGAATTCATAACCAACATGTCGAATGTTATCGGATATGCTTCTTGGGGAAGTAATGATGGTAATTGGAATAAAAATTACCTTGCAAATGGTGGTTTTGATACTCTGGATTCAAGTTGGTCTAGTGGATCTAGGCATTGGAATATATCAGCTCCATCTGTAAGTTCAGGAGATTCGTTTAACTGGTCTTATCAAACCTCGACTAAACAAGGTGGAAATGGAGCATTTGAAGCCTCGATTTCTTCTCAGTGTAATCAAGAAACAGGATACTTGCTGCAAGGGATTTACGCAGAATATTTCGATAATGAAGGGATTAGTTTCGATTCATCTAAAATGCCAGATTTGATTGATAGAGAGCCTGACCATGTGAGGGTTGAAAGCGATCTCGCATATTCATCATCAGGAAACCCATATCCTGGGTTAGATGACAGATTCAAAAATAACTGGGGTGCTAGATTCAGCGGAATAATTGACGTACCTGAATCCGGCAATTGGACATTCTATCTGAACACAGACGATGGATCAGAACTCTGGATTAATGGAGTAAGTCTAATCCAAAACTACGGAATGCACGGAATGAGAGAATATTCTGGAAATGTAAATTTGAGTGCAGGAGAACATGATTTCAGAATTGAATTCTTCCAAGGCGGTGGCCCTCACGGACTAAGATTCTCTTGGGAAGGACCTAATGTCACAAAGGCAACAATCCCCGCTTCAGCATTCTACGTACATGGAGATTACATTCCTCAAGTAGACAACCTAATTCATCAATGGAATTTCGAGGAAGGTAGCGGTAATTCGACCTTAGATGAGATTGGCAGTGATACGAATTTCAGTCTAAATGGAATGAATGCAAGCAATTGGAAAACCTGTGTAGATGGCAATTGTTTGTGGTTTGACGGTGATGATGACTATGCTAAAATCGATATTGATGATTGGAGTGGTGATTTCACAATCAGTCAATGGGTATGGGCTAACTCAACTAATCAATCGAACTATTCCTCTACATTTGCAATCGGTGATAATGCTGGATCTAACCTCTCTTTCCAGCATGCAATTTATAGCGCTAAATGGAGACTGCACAATAACCAAACAAAGGTATTTGGTGACGTAATACCACAGCAATGGAGCCACTTGGTTACATCTTATGAATCAGGAAATGTGAATCAATATTTGGACGGAGTATTGGTTAATTCGAACTACTACCCGAATGGTTCATTCAACAATTTTGACTTGTACAAACTTGGAGTTAATCGAGCTGACAGTTCATACTTTGAAGGTATGATTGACAATGTGATGATTTGGGACACAGCACTCAATAATAGTTCGATCACCGTACTGAATAGAAATATTGTGAACAACTGTAGTGCATATTCTGGAAATGGCCAGGACGTTGCTTACTTAGAAACGATACATAGCATCCCAGAAAATTTTACCAATCACGCTTGGGTAGTCTATTCGTATGGAAAAAGGGATGGTGACGTATTTGGTGAATATCAACTCGAAGTCACTTCATATGATTCCAGTGGCACAGAATTGAGTTACAATGAGTCTTCGAAAAAGGATTTTACCACATCGTGGGATTCCAGAGACGTGAGATTTAGACCTCATGAAAATGCAACTTCAATGAAAATCCGCATCTCCCTTGACATAGTTCCAACCTCAACAGATGGCTCCCTATTCATTGATTCTGCAGTCCTTAGAATAATCAGGCCGCACATGGATTGGGTGAATGGTTCAATAGTTGAAACCGCAGTTAGCACAGGAGCTCGGTCATTCAAATGGGGTACTTCTTATGGCCAATCTCTAGTCGCAGATATTCTAGAAGATGGTGCAAGTGGAATCAAAGGCTATGTGTATGAACCATATCTTACAGCTGTATCTTCACCAAGTGTATTACTTCCTTCATATTCTAGCGGTTACAACCTTGCAGAATCTTACGCTGCTGCAAATACTATGATCAGTTGGATGGGAGTTGTTGTCGGCGATCCAAAAATGAGTCCATATGCTGACGTAGTTCATGATATCGAAATCATCGACGTTAGAATAGTAGGAAATGTATCTCAATACCATGATTTTGAAATAGAAATAGCCATGCAAAATATCGGCCCTGGTCAAGCGATTGGAAATCTCAAAGTTTTAGATAAATTAGGAAGTGTTGTATTGACTAATCACAGCATGACCCTACCAAGTGGTTCTGAAAATGGCAGCCGACAAATTATCAAATTACAATTGAATACATCTAGAGAGGGTTGGAATAATCTTGCAATCAGATGGGAAGCATCATCTCTACTAAATCCTGAAAGAAATATTGACAACAATTTGTTTGACCTAACCCTGTGGGCTAACAGTGCTCCCGAGATTGAAGATTTATTTTGTGACTCTTCTCAATATAGCAGAGGTGATCGTTTTGTTTGCAGTATCGAAGCCCTCGATGACAGCGGAATTCAGAACGTATCATTAGCATGGCGAATAACATCTGGAAACAACAGTACAGAATGGACTTGGCAGGGAACGGGTAGCCAGGATGGGTATCTGTGGTGGACCACAATCGAATTACCAACAGATGTTCAATTGGGAATGTTAGACCTCAAGGCTGTGGCAACAGATGAATCCAACATTTCCACCATTCTGGTTTCAAATGGGATTGCGATGGTTAGGGACGCTCCTGCATTTTGGTTTGGAGTTCATGTTTCAGGAGTTGATGACCCTAATTGGGGTGGTGCATCAGTTCTCACTTCAATACCTACGCAGGGTGTTTTACGAGGGTACGTGTTAACCCTGAAAGCATGTGTACTTGATCCAGACCATAGTAGGGGATTACATGCACCAATAATCACTTCAACAAGAGGGCAAATCGACGGACTGACTTATGTTTCAGGTAGTAGTTCAGAACACCATTGTTACATTGCATCATTCACACTTCCAACCGAAACCAGTTTGCAATCTTTCAAAATTGAACTTAGAACTCATGACGGAGATTTCATCAAACAAAGAACAATTCCAGTGGCTGACGAACCGCCTGAAGCCGAATTAAGAATTGTAGATAGCAGTGGTAACCCAGTAGAAAATGTCCTCGGGGGAGGAGAAGAATACATCGAAGTGACAGTAACTGATTACGACGATTCAATCGACAATGTTTACGGGGATTTGACCGTCATGTGGCCTGGGCAACTTCCATATTCAATGCCAATTGAATTTGAAAATGGAATTGTAACTTTACCATTGACTACATCAGAAAGTATCGATAGCGGAAATTTGATTCTATCAGTGAACATAACTGGAGCCAATGGTGTTGGTAACTCAGCCAGTATACAAACACCAATCGTTTTGAGCCCCCCTGAAATCCTTTCAATTGACCTATGTCAAGAGGGCGTGGAAATCCAAGAACTGATGTTCGGCCAAACCGCTGATGCAGTGGTTAGGATTCGTTCATCTAGACAAATTAGTGATGTAACCGCTACACTAGAACAGTTAGGTTGGATTGTATCAGCACCGAGTCAAGGCTCGATGCAATGTGGTAATGACTTGGCCGAGCAAAATTCTGCACATCATTTCAGAATACAATTGGATTCATCGTTCATACCGGGCAATGGGTCACTCGGAGTTAGAGTGGTAGATATCGACGAGCTTGTATCAATCTCCTACCTCAATTTTGAGTTCTTACATTCTCCTCCTGAAATTACGGTTACACACCCGTCTAACCTATCTCACGCATCATTGCTGGAAATACTGGTCGAAATGGATGATGCTGATGGAATAGATGCAACATGCCTCGTAAACTATCAAGTAAATGGATCGATAATTTACACCACACCTGAATCTGTTGTTTCAGACCTGGATGGCATTGGTTTCTGGTCGTCCTCTTGGCTACTTCCAACAAATGTTGAAGGTAATCTAACGATAGATTTGTCCTGTAAGGATTGGAGTGATAATACTGTAAACTATAATGCACAAATTATAGTTGATGAACCTCTAGAATGTATAACAGATTGCGCAGAACTAGAACAAGAGACTGATGATAGTTCTCAATCTATGGCATTACCAATTACAATCGGAGCACTGGTGTTTATTCTAATCGTCTCTCTACTTATCTCGCGCGTGCGCGCACGCGAGGAAACAAAAACCGAGACATGGACCAACGAAGATGAAGCACCAAAAAGAGACGAGCGTATTCCTGAAGGGTGGACTCTTGAAGAATTTCTGAACTGGTTAGATGGACCTATCCCCGAAGATTGGGAAGAAGACCAATGGGACTTGTACAGAACTAGTCTTGAAGATCTAAGGTGAACATAGACTTCATGATAGTTGAGTTGCTAGGACCTACATGGCAGTAGGTTATGTCTTAGTCAATGTTTCACCAGGTCAGGAATATAATGCATTTCAGGCTATGAAAGATATAGAAAACGTGGTTGATGCAACTCTACTTTTTGGTGACTATGATATCATTGTGAAACTCGAAGCAGAAGTATTGGGACAAATAGCAAAGATTGTGGTAGATATAATTCGACAAGTCCCTGGAGTTACTGGAACCAAAACTCTTGCAGGTGCAGAAATTTAAAGCCAAATCTAAAGACTATACTGCTCTAAAGTCGACTTTGAAAAGGACTACTGCGTACAATATGTAGCGCAGTATAGCGGTTTGACGGGGGAAATATTATAACCCTGATATTATCGTAGGCGGGACGAGGTATAACCTATGGGTGAAAAGAAGTATTTCGTTCTCATGAAGAACGGGAAAGACACAAGCCAAGTATTTGCAAGCCGACAACCACGTGGAGCAGCTCTAAAAGCTGCTACCCGTGGACACACAGAGATCCGTCTCCGTGAGCGTGGAACCAAGAGAGTCCACGTCTTCACTGGGAAGATCGAAACTGTCGACAAGCCTGCAAACGGCCCAGCGTGGCTTCCTGACAAGATCAAGAAGGCTAACGTAAGCAAGCAAGGTATCGAGCACCTTTGAACTAAGGATGCAATGATGCATTGTTGAAACGCCCTTGCGGGACTTTGCCCCTCACAGGAGTTCGCTCCTGTGGGGGGCTTTTTTTATTTCAAAGCAATTTTTTGTCTTTGGTAATTTACATTCCTTTTTCTATTAGATTCCACAGGACTACTTGTGAATACACACAACCTAATTCGAAATATTGGAGCATTAGGCTTAGGCCTGGCCTTTATTTCGGTTGGCATAGATCATTTCATCAATCCAATTTGGTATGAGCCGATAGTGCCATCTACTCTTGGAGATGCACGGTTTTGGGTATTGGCAAGCGGGGTTTTCGAAATCCTATTTGGTCTATTCTTCATTATACCACAGACTAGAGCGTGGGCTTCAGTTGGTGGTGCATGGTTACTGGTTGTATTGTATTGGGCTAATTTCAGCATGTGGTACAACAATATCCCACTAGATGGTAAAACATACGACGACATTTGGCACATAGTAAGGCTTGTTATTCAGATTGTTCTGATTTTCTCAATAACTTGGATTGGAGAGGTCACTCCTTTCAAAGGCCGAGAAAAATTGCACGATTCACTTGACATATTCAAAGGAAGAATCACATCAAGTGCATTTGAATCTGGTGATAGAATCGTTGTCGGAACTTGGAATGAATCGATTTTCGGAGAGTTTACTGACATAATGTGGGCCAAAAGGGATGGTACCAGAGTTTTGATTGCACCAACACAAGAAATTGCTGACTATGTTACAGCAATGTATTCTTTCGACGAGGTGATTTTAGAAGAAATATCAACTTCGTTGAATGACCGCAATCTGTCTGTGAATTGCAATACAATGAATTTGGAATTTATTTGGAACAAAGGGTTTCCAATTCCTTTCAAACGTTCACTTCTTTTCATTAGAACGATTGAATTATTCTTTGCAAAATTGGTATTTTCGACCAGAACATATGGTTTAACCAAAAATAACAGACAAGAATGGTATGCAATCGACCGTGTTTCACATATTACAAGTGCAACTGGGAATATCGAAGGAGGAAATATTGGAGAATTTGGACCGATGAAAGAACCGTGTAAATTCGGGTTTTCAGAAGCCCCGAAAAAACCTTCTTCTTGTGCGGTTAGAACCCATATTCTCTGAATTTACTTATCTAAAAGGGTAAGAACTTACCAAAAATTGGCAATTATTACAAGGAGTTATAAATAATTCAAAAGACCGGGGACTATGAGTTTAGCACCTGTTGATTATGACTATGGAGATTCCTCGAATTACTCATTCGTGGAAAACGTTACTTGCGCCAATGATGAAGCAAAGAAAATGTTCGTTGAAGCCTTCGGACACATGTTGAATTACAACCACGAACAAGCAATTGCTTGCTTTTCAAAGACTACTGAACTGGACCAAAACTGTGCAATGGCATGGTGGGGAATAGCATATTGTGTATCATCTAACTACAACTGGGCTCCTGGATTGGGTTCAGGACACGACGCTATTCAGCAGGCAATTAGTGTAATGGGGCACTGCACAGAATTAGAACAAGATCTAATCAATGCACTATCCACTCGTCACTCTGCTGAAGCAAGAGATGCTGCTGACCCATCTGTTCTCAACATGGGTAACAGCCCAGAATTGAACGTAGCTTTCGCTGAAGCAATGGCGCCATTGTACGAAAAATATAGTGGAAACCTTGACGTTACTGCAATTTATGTTGAGGCGCTAATGAATCTAAAAGCATGGCAACTATGGGATAAGAACACAGCAACAGGAGAAATAACTCCTGCTGATGATAATACCCTACTTCTAGTGAAGATAATGGAAGATGCTTTTGCTAACAGCGAAGAAGCAAAAGTACACCCTGCTCTTTGCCACCTTTACTGCCACGCTCTTGAGTTGTCTCCATTCCCAGAAAAGGCACTGCCAGCAGCAGATGTACTTCGCACAAGGATGCCAGGATTGGGACACCTTGTTCACATGCCATCTCACATCGATGCATGGGTGGGACAATGGAAAGAAGCAATCGACTGTAATATCGCGGCGGTAGATGCTGACGACAAGTATGTGGAACTAACTGGAAATGAATCGCAATTTTACAAGTTCTACAGAATGCACAACCACCACTTCGTCGTTTGGTGTGCAATGTTCGATGGACAATATGAAACCGCACTAAAGTATGCAAGAAAGGCTGTGGATACGCTACCTGCTGGTGATGAAAATCACGGAGTTCAATTCATGCTGGCGGGAATTATTCCAATGGGAGCAATCTTCCTCGAGTCATATGTCACAATGCCATGGCACGTTATGATCAGATTCGGAAAGTGGGATGAAATTCTAGCAGAACCAATGTATTCCGACAAGGATGTATTCCCTGCAACAATCGCAACACAGCACTACGCAAGAGGAGTAGCATATGCTTCAAAGGGCATGGTTCCAGAAGCAGAAGCAGAACAAGTTCTCTTCAAGGAAGCATTACAGAACCCTGCACTAGCTGGAAGAATGATGCATAACAATTTCATGTATCAAGACCCAGCAGAAGGGCCTTCTATTCTGAATGTAAATGCATCAATCCTAGAAGCAGAAATCGAATACAGAAGACAATTCCTTGCAAAGGCAAATGGAGAAGACTACGACTTCAGTGCCGCATTTGATGAACTACGACGTGGAGTAGATTTGTCTCTGAATCTTGCATACAATGAACCATGGGGACAAATGCAACCTGTTCGCCACATCCTAGGTGCTTTACTTCTTGAACAAGGTCACGTTGAAGAGGCAGAAGAAGTATACCGTGCTGATATCAAATTGTGGAAGGACAACATGTGGGGTCTACTTGGACTCAAACTATGTCTTGAGGCAAGAGGAGACACTTCCGGAGAATTGGAATCTGTTACTGCTCTATTCAACGAGAGAAGTTCTAGAGCGACAATCGTTCCAGCAAAGACTTGTTTCTGTGCTCAGGACGCGCTTCAGAAGAGTTGCTGTGACTGAGTCAAACCTTAGTCATTCTAATTTGAGTGGCTTCTTAGCCATGTTGTACATCAAAGCAGATACAAACAAGATTACTGATAACGTTAAGCCACTTATGCAAATAGTCCCCCCACCAATACCTGCGGAGAGTTTACCTTCTGGAGAACCGTTATCTACACTTACCATGAAGATGAAGGTAATAATAATCGTAAGTACGAATACAACCATTGAGGAGTTGGCTAGCATCGATCCAACTGGATTTGTATTTACTTTGAATTCACGTTTACATCTTGGGCATGTCACTTTACCACTATAATCTGAAGGATATCTTAGTGTCGCTCTACAGGAGCGGCAATAGGTTTCTATCTTTCCAAAATTTTCTTTCGTAGATTTAATCTTACGATTCTGTTTAACCTTGTTCAAAGTAATATCTTCATCTATGACTATGAATTCTTCTTTGGGTCCTTCAAGTCGAGAAATAAGCTCAGATTTATTGCCAGATACACTAAGGCCTTGCTCTCTAAGAAGTTGTTTCAACTCAACAACAGTTAGCGAATTGAAGTCAACCATACCAATACTCCCATTGCATATCACATAAGGTTTGAGCAGTTTTACAATTTGATAGCACTCTTTGTATGGATGCCTATGGAAAGGAGTTTCTAATCCTGTTTCCCAAGTTACCAGAACTAACGGATGAAGATCAAATATGACCCAATTAGGATACTACCAACGACGTTCACAAGGTATATTTTCGGATATTCTTCTTTTGATTCCCAAGAGAAGGTCTTTCTTATCCAGACCTTTTGATGCGGCAATAAAAGGGCTGCATAAACGAAAAGAATCCCACCAACAAGTGTTCCTATCGCGTCCAATAGAGCCTGTTCCATATCAATTCTCAGACCATTAATCGCATTAATTCTATCATTGATTCTTTGTATCTCCCTAAAATTACAAAACCTCAGCGTACATGTAAATTATCAGAATACTTGCTACTATCGATAACAATATTCCTTGCAATAGTGGTTTGTTCTTTTTTAGCCCACCATAAATAGCGAGACTTATTGTGTATAATACGCAAATACCTATGCTAATTAAGTAGTAAAGAAGAAAATCCCAACCACTAGGAGAGAATACGGCAACCATTAGCCATAAACTGACAAACCACAGGATACTGGGAGAAAATATACTAAACAAAAATAGCAAAAATTTGACTCCCAAATCATCGGTTTGAAAATCCCCATTCCACTCAAAATCTTTGCCGCAATAAGGACAATCAAACAATCCTGATGCCCCGTCTTCCAATTCAAGATCTTCTACACAATGAGGACATTGAATTACGACCATAGCGATACCACTAACTGCTATGAGATAAGGATTGAGACGGTTTCATTTCAAATTTGGTATTCAGTTTCACGGGCATTACATAGGGTAGCGTCTAAAATGGCCCACGCAAAGCCCATTC
>MDSV01106067.1_pt1 | contig 10764 bp, 14 predicted proteins | sample 810851 | NCBI WGS metagenome assembly MDSV01 (sample SAMN05326640, study PRJNA326480) | marine metagenome | isolation source: seawater | place: Atlantic Ocean: North East | collected 2012 | reverse complement strand
ATTTTCATATTTATCCATATTAATCCTTTAGTAAATCTTCTAGTTTGCCATCCATATCATGCTCAACTAAATCATCAAAACCACCCACATGATAATCCCCGATAAAAATTTGTGGGACAGATTGTCTTTTTGATTTTTCCATCATAATTTGTAATTGTTCATGATCTTGGTCAACCATTATATCTTCATAGATAATTTCTCTTTTAGCAAAGAAATTCTTAGCTCTGACACAAAAGGGACATATTTTGGTGCTGTAAATGACTACTTTTTTCATTTCTCCTCCTAAACTATTAATTTATATATAGTGCTTGATTTCTCTCTTATAATTTTTTTGAATTATTATGCCTAAAATATCATATGATTGATCTAACAAAATATTTGGATATAGATTATTCAAAGCTATCAAATACTTTTTGGAGCCTTTTTCAGTATATTGCCTAAACCATCTAACACCATCATACTCCACAAATACATATTGGCCGTTATTGCATTGACCAACTGGGTCAACTATCACTATGCAGCCTTGGCTAAATTCAGGCTCCATACTATTATCCGTGACTTGGAGAGCAAATGGTTCTGATGCACCACAGTTAGATTCTATATCATTTAGATCTTCTTTGTTCATTAAGAAATTATAATTGAATTATTCTTGTTATCTAGTAATAAATGGATAGTCTTTGTTTTATTGTTTATCTAGTTATCTCTATTCCGATAAACTACTTGCTAGAGCATCTGTCATATCAGAAATTTCATCACATTCATTTGAATACTGATGAGAACACTGCCCAAAAAGAGTAAATTGTTTTCCTTTATGGATGAATTGATAGATAAAACGAGTATATTGATTCTTAACTATGAATGAGGTGTATAAATGATCTGCTCCTAAAGAGTAATTATCAATAAAATTACAAGCTGTTAAGTTAACATCGTTACCATGGATATTATTTAACAATTCACCAAATGTGCTGCAAATATTCTTATAAGTGTATTCATTTATTATAAAATTAGGATCATTAGTTGTACTATTAATATTCCATAGACCAGCCATTCCTTTGCAATTCACTACATCTATAAGACCAGTCTGGCTTTTTTTCATGACACTTGATAAATCACTAACTTTCTCTCCTGAGGATAATATATTTTTATTCTTATTTAGTTTATCAACAGTGCTATCATCAAGTATGTTCGCATTCCAAAGTTCAATCTTACAATTATCCGGAATACTTAATGAAAATGATTTAGTTGAATCCATAACAGATACATATTGTTTACTGTTAAAATCAATAAGTTCTCTATTTATATTAAATACCAATGGCTTTACAGATTGATTTCTTTTAATAGTTATTGAAACTAAAGTACCAGAATCTCCACGTAATAACTGTATAGCTTCATCTGTGGATAAATTATCTATTGAGATATTAGCAACTTTTAAAATTATATCACCAGTTAGCATTCCGGCTTTAAGCGCGGGAGAATCATCAGAAAAATCAACAATTCGTAATAAATTATCATATTTTTCTACTTGTATTCCGATGCCGCCAAACAGTCTATGAGACTCAGGCTCGCTAGCAATAATTTCAGTATTTAAAGGTTCATTAATGATTTTCATGTCATCATCGGACACACTAATATTTGAGGCGCTACACTCAAGACCTTCGCATAGGTTAGTAGCCATTATATAAAGGGTTTTTTCTACACCTTTGCATTCAACCGAGTCTTTATCTAGACAACTTGCATTCAGCATTATAAATCTATTGCGTATAAAAAATGTATATTGAAAAAACTGGTTACGTGGATTTTCAACTCCAGCATTACTTGTATACATATGGTTATAACCGACTTGAATACCATCCTCAAGTCTACATTCATCAAATTTAAAATCTTTATTAAATTCATTGCTTCGATCTTCCTCAGTATCACTACAATATTCTTGGATTTCATTAGGACCTGTAATAGTTTTTTCAAAAAATGGCGCACTGTAAAACCATATATTAGAGTTAGGATATTTATCACTCCACATATGGTCTTTATACGTTGCAATATCGTCGCCATCAAAATTATTATCTTGAATAGTAATATATTTCCAACTTAGCGGCATTGAAAACCAAAAACCATGTATGCTCTGGACATTGGTAAAGTATTTGTTGTTATACACATTGTCGTTTTTTAAACCTACTAATGATTGAACATAACTAATAGCGGGAAAGCTCTGAATAGACGATCTAAAATCTTCTTCCGTATCGTTCGGAACTAATACATATATTATTGGAGCAATAACAATAGCAACAACACCAAATATACCAAGAAGATTGATGCCCCTAAATATATTTCTTTTATCCTTCAAACTCATTTTATAAAAAATTTAAATATTTTTTATAATATTATCAAGATTTTAGTCAATATCATCAAAAAATCTTTATTTTATGAGTTTTTCCTATACGTAGATATGCATAGATGTATCAAATTTTTATTCATAGTTATTTTATTCTAAGTCTTTACAATTTATTCTTCTAGCATTGTTATAATCACAAATGAGTTTTTTCCCAGATTCATAAGTAATTAAAAGTTTTCCACGAGTGACGCCATCTTTAGCTTCATATTCCCACTTTTCTTTTGGGTCGCTATAAATTGCTTTTTGAGGACCATCTAAAAGACCATCTTTATATGTTAATATTTCTATCCTGTCTTCGCGTATAAACTCGTTTTTTCCATGCAAGAGATTAAATCTATAATTTCTGATTTGACCTTTACCTACACCTACTTCATAAATTTTAGCACTACCGTGTTTCTTATCGTTTTTGTACCCACCGACATATTTTGATTTATTAGGATACTCAATAACTGCATCATCATCACTTAGATCGCCCATAACCCAATTACCTTCATAAGATGTGCCATCTGAATCAACGTATCTACCATGCCCATGTCTCAAATTTCTATACCAATCACCTTTGTAAGAAACACCATCTTCATAGACCATTTCTCCAAATCCATGTGAATATCCAAATTCAAAGTTTCCTTTATACACACCGATTCCTTCTTGCATCCAAACTCCTTGACCATGCCATTGACCATTTTTAAAATCACCATCATAAAAGGTTTTATCTATATGACTGTATTCGGTACCCTTTCCATGTTTCACACCTTCTTCCCAGTAACCTTCATAGATGGTTTTATCAAGATGATGAAATTCTAATCCAAAGCCATCGCGCTCATAATCCAAAATATTTCCCTGGTAAAGACTATCTTGCCAATACTCTTCCCCATAACCATTTACTCTTCCATTTTCATCATAGTAAGCTTTTGCAAATGGATAGCCATACTCATCTATTTCATAAGCAAACCCAACAGCTTTTCCGCCTACCCAATGAGCAAAAATCTTTTCCCCATCTTCAAATAATCTTTCACCTACGCCAGTTTCGATATCATCTATTTGTTCTCCAGTGTATGTAAATTTAAGACCATCTACAGTTTCACTCTGGGAGTCTTTCACAAAACACCATTTTTTAGCATTTTGATCCTTGGTTATTTCATCATCGCCACATACTGGTAATTTGCCAATTCCATCCTCATAGTCAGTCAAGGGTTGTCTCTCTTCTAAATATTCATCTAGAATGTCATTTCTATAGTCATAAAGTGTATCAACTTCTTGGTATTCTCTATAACCATATTTATCATTGTATTTGGAATACAGTTTCTTATAATTTGCAAATTTTTCATAGATGGGGTCAATGGTGTTTATCCCCAATTCATATTGGATCAGTTCACGAAATTGATCTTGTTCGTCTGGAGTAACTAATAAATATATTACAGTTGCAACAATAGAACCTCCAATACCAAAAAGGCTTAATACGTTAATTCCTCTAAATGTCTTTCTACCATCACTATTGGTCATAAATCTCTAAAAAAGTTAATTATTTTTTAGATTTTACCAGTTATTTGGTAAAAATCTTCTAAAAACCTATATTTTATGGGCTTTTTTAAACAATAATATTTATATATGATATTTGAATATTTACTTGACATCGTTATAATATCTATATATGATATTCACATATGGTAATAGTAATCATAAAAATGGCGCAACGTGTTGGAGGACACACAGCCAACTAAGACAAGGCAAGAAGCCGAATAATGACACACATGGGATGGAGGCTCATAACGTCACTTAGGTCTGACATTATTAAATGAATTGATGATGTCAGGCATGATAAATAATAAAATGACAACATATAACAAAAAATATTACATTCAAAATAAACAAAAAATCGCTGAGTATAATAAAGCCAGGAGAGAAAATAATCCTGAGATCATTGCTAAAGAGAAAGAATCCTATAAGTCAAAACAAGACGAATATAAAATTCGTTCCAAAGTGCAACACCTTAAAGGAAAAATGGCATGGAATATGCTCTCAAAGAAGATACAACAATGTATTTTAGATGAAATATCAAAAAAACTAAGGGTAGAAGTCTGTGGAACAAAATAAAGAGGAAAATATAATGACATATGTGTATCAAGACACAGATCAATTTCTAAATGATGTTGATTGGGATGAATATGGACCAGGTAGTTTACAGCCTGTACTCATAGGATTGACATATGCCATATTTGAGAGAATCTCGTCAATTTATGCCGAAGATAAAGATAATATTTTAGTTACAGAAAAGATTATTATCGATAATTTAAATTTATGGAAAGATCAGAACACACTAAGTATGACAAATATAATGACTCGAAAAGAATTAGAAAATGATTCTGAAAAAATTAATAATCACGATAACGTAATTAGCTTAATAGAATATAAAAATCCTAAGGAGGATATTTAAATATGAGTAAGAAGATAGAAAGTAAAAGCAAAGAAATAACTAGTATTAATAATAAAATTAAAAAACTTATTGATCAATCACGTATTAATCATGAACAACTGACTAATATACAAGAAGATATTCTCCATAATGCAGAATTATTAACTAATTTATCATCTAATTCTGGTATTGAAGATAAAAAAATAATTGATAAACATCTGGCTCAGGTAAAAGATTTATTAAGACAAATTCAATTTATTGATGAAATGGAATTTAAAAGTGAACAGTTAATATCAAAAATAGATAATAAAAATACAATTACGAATATTGATAAAGATTCTGAGTGGGAGAAAATGTTTAAATTACTTGAAAGTTATATGAAAGATAAAGGGCATTGTTATTTTGAACCTCCTAAAAAAAACAAAAACGGTAAACTTGTTTATACCCTCTATAAGGGTGTCAAATTAGGTAAATGGGTAGAAGAACAAAGAAATGATTTAATCAGAATAGATTTAGATGATAGAGATTTTAATATTAAACGAAACAAAATGCAAAAATTAAATAGTATAAGCATTAAAGATAATACAAGAATTGTGCATGCCAGAGATCATGTACATGTCTTAAGCTCAATTATCAACGAATCAGAACTTGCTACGTCTGAAGATTTTGACCTTATAAAAGAGGAAGATGGTAAGTTTGTAAATGATAAATTAAACATAAAAAATAGTGACTGGCGTACTGCAGATTATGCTAGCAGGGATTTGAACAATATTTGTTTTCAATGGACTAATGCTGATGCTTCATGGATGAGATATTTTAAAGAACTTAAAAAATATTATGTCAAAAACTTACATTGCATGGTTGAAGCAAAAGAAAAAAGTAATGGTCTAGAACTAGGTACATGGGTTTTAAGATTAAGAAGAGAATGGAAAAAAGATACGGCTAGACATGGGTTCTATGGTGATGCATATGGCATTGAAGAAATTCAAAATTTATCCTTACATAGATTAAATAGAGACTATCTACTTTATAACCTATTTTTTATCTTTCAAACAAGCTTAGGTGCTGCTATGAAAAATCCTCATGCTCGACAAGATGTTTTTGATCTTTGTGAAAGAATAGAAGCAGCTAAAGAAATTCAATTAATTGAGTTTGATAATGGAGATAAGAGATAGTGATTATGTATTTCTATATTGTTAATGTTTGTCATAAAATCATGAGATTTGTTAGTTTACCTCATGATACTCCTGGCATAGTAGATAGCGCTAAAGTAAAAGCTAATCAAGTTGATAGGCTTGATGCGGGTTGGTTGGTTCCCGTTTCATACTGGCTTACTTTGTTAAGCTATCTACTATGTTTATTTATGTATAGAGAGAGAATAACTTATGAAATATAACTTTGTACTAGATTTTAATATTTTTGGTGATTACCTGGCACTCACCCCTTTACTGGTTTTATTCTTGGTGATGGCTTATTACTATAAAAATAATAATCGTCATTTAAAAAATCATAATAAAAATATCTTAGCATCTGGTTTTTTCCCAAAACTTGGTATGGTTGGTACAATGATAGGTTTAATTTTTGTTTTTTTACAATTTGATCCTGGAAGCATGCTTAGTATATTACATGGCGCAGGCTTTGCTGTTTGTTCAACCCTTATGGGATTAGTTTTTGATCTTTTACATTCGAATGATATTTTAAAACATGCAACTACAAATGATAAACAAGATATATCAGGTTATCTAAAAGATTTAACAAATGAAATAAAAGCGGTTAAATATTCGATTGCTGATATCAATGATGATTCAACTCTTTTATCACAAATAAAATTATCACGAACAGAAAATAATGACTTATTAAGAGAAATTAAATATTCCTTTAATGACTTTGCTAAAGAAATGACAAAAAATAATACTGAATCGTTAATAGAAGCTATTCAAGAAGTTATGAACAATTTCAATGATAAGATTAATGATAACCTTGGCGAGACCTTTGAGAGGTTAAATTCTTCAGTTGAAAACCTTGTTCTTTGGCAAGATCAATATAAAAATCATCTGGAAATGTTAACAAATCAGATTACTGATGCAATAGATGGGATAAAAGATTCAGATAAAGCATTGCAAAATATAGTACTTAGCATGGAAACTTTGCCAAACTCAACCAAAGAGTTAAAAGAATTAACTTCGCACATTGGCATGATATCTAAAGAACATGAAAAACATTTGAATGACCTTGAAAATAAGTTATCAGCATTTGCTGAAATGAAAGATAAAGCACTTAATGCTATGCCAGAAATAGAAACAAATTTAAATAATTTAACAATAGGTTTGAAATCCAATATAAGCAATGTTATTGACGATATAGAAAAATCTTCAGAAATACTGACAGAGTCAGTTAAAGATCAGGGTAAAAATCTTGATACTATGGTTGTAAATGTAAAAGAAAATATTATCAAATCTACAGATCAAATCGAATCAAGTGTTGCTAAAACGTTATCGAACATTGAGCATAATATAAAATTACAAGAGGAGAATCTAACATCCGTTATTGTAGATGTAAAAAAATCCTTACTACAATCTGTAAGTGACACATTAAAATCGCTAGATAGTGGTTTTACTAAACAACAGGGTTATTTAACTGAATTGACCAATGATATAAGTAAAAAAATAAGCGACACAACTAATGGTATGGATACAATAATTGCAAATAATTTGGAGAAAATTACCCAGAGTTTAAACATACAACAAGATTATATAGATCAAATGGTTGTTAGCGTTAAAAATAATATTTCAGAATCAACCAAAGGCATGAGTGAGGTTGTAGAAGATCAAATAACAATTATAAGAAAGAACAGTCAAGAACTTATCAAAGAAGCTAATGCGTCAATTATGAGCATTATGGATAAACTTGATGATAATGTTGGAAAACTAGATGCACAAATGCAGCTTGAATTAACTAAAGCTATACAAACACTGACAAATAATGTGACTGGTTTCCAAAAAGAATTTATCAAAGTTCATGGCAGAATGATTGATACTATCAAACACTCAACTAACCAAACTATCTCAAATGTGAGGGATATACGATAGATAGTAATAATAACGAGTGGATATCTTTTGCAGATTTAATGACAATTTTGTTAATTATATTTGTAATGCTTGTAGCATCATATAGTGCAAAAAAATATAAATCTGTTCAAGAAGTTCAATCACTACAAAGTAAAATATATAGAGCATTAATGGATGAATTTGAAGATGACTTACCAAAATGGTCAGCAGAAATAAATCCTCAAGATGCAACCATTTCATTTACTGGATATCATCTGGTCCAATTCAAACAGGGAAAAGATGAAATTGAACAAAGATTCAAAACAATCATAGATAATTTTTTCCCACGTTATGTTTCAGTAATTAAAAGATATGATAATGATATAAGAAGAATACGAATAGAAGGACACACCTCAAGTGAATGGAATAAATTTGATGATGAAGATAAAAAATATCTTAAAAATTTAGATTTATCACAAAGACGAGCATTCAAAGTTCTCGAATATTGTCTTGATACCTTATTTTTTACACATAAAAAATGGATTAAAACAAAACTTGGATCAGAAGGCTTATCATCAAGTAAGCTTATTTTTGATAAATATGGTATCGAAGACAAAAAAAGGTCCAGAAGAACTATATTTAAATTAGAAATAAAACATGGAAATTATTTTATTGGAGCCCCTGATAAAAAATTATATTCACAGCTAGAGGGTATGCAATGGAAATAAAAATAGATTTTAGCAGCCTTAAAGACTTATTGAAAATAATTGGGGCAACTGAAGATACTCATAAGTTAGATTATGAAATAGATGAGTTTGTATCAAAACTAAGAAGTAAGGATGGTCTAGAAGTTAATTCTCTCGATGATGTTGCATATGATGATGAGGGTTATTTAATTGCATATGGAGAAAGAATAGTATTATACATTAAAGATAGTAAAAATGACGTTGATGATCTCAAACATAACCCAAAAGGAGCTAATGTAGTCAGATATCATGTACATGGAAGATGTAGAGTACTAGAAAGGATGAAGTCAGAGGGCAGGTATGATAGATATGTCCTCAAATCAAAACCTGATGGCTTATTTGTAGTTGATGGTGTCGAAGGTGGAAGAAGAAGTAAATATGGAAAAGTTATTTATGGCACAGGTAATTCTGTAACCGTACCAGATGTTGCTCTTGGAATATGCAAATGTTGTCTGGATGAGGTAGGTATAGGTCATGAGAAAAAAGCTCAGGAGTGGCGAGATACTTTTAATATTGAAGAATTCTTTAAAACACTAAAACCATTAAAACCACTAAAACCAAAATGGGATGAAACAACATTTCCAGATAAGGAAAAAAGATACGATGCTCAGTTTAGACGAAGAAGTAAAAAATTAAAAAAAGATCATAATTATATATGCAGTAAATGTGGTGTTGATTTGAATGAAAGTTTAACAACTAGAAGACTCCTACATTGTCATCATAAAGATGGAAACGATCGTTGGCATCATTATGATAATTTAGAAATACTATGTGTCTGCTGTCATGCAGAAGAAGGTAAGATGCCAAATCCTGGATTTCCTGGTGACATGAAATCATGTGAAAAAATAAGAGAGAGTCAAAATATCAAATAAATGTTCATAATTTTTAAAATCTCCCTCATTATCGCTATTATTTTAACAACAGGTGTTTATATAACTGGTTATGTAGATCAAAGGCAATTGAAAGAGTTTGGTTATATCGGTGCTAGGTTTCTTATTTTATCTTATGTATTTATATATAGCTTAATAAATCTTTATATATTACTAAATATATATTCAAACTATGTATATGATGCACATGGATTCATTATTACTGTTTTCATAATTTTTACTTCCTTAGTATGTATTGGGATTGTCCATACCGATACTAAAAATTCTATAATTGAATATTTTTATAATTACAGTCCGTTGAAAAGGTTTTTTAAGAATTTAGAAAAAGGAGAGTATGACAAATAATTTAAAGAAATTAGAAAATAATATTATATGAGATTAGAAAATGAAATAGCTAAGTTAATGCTGAAAAATGGATATCAATTAGTTAGAAAGAAAAATCATGCTATATGGAAAAATGATGATGGTAATATTATAGTAGCATCTAGATCTCCATCATGCCCTTATACTATTATGAAATTAGAAAAAAGAATCAATAAAATAAAAGATCCTAAATGAATAGTCTTTATATTATCAAACCCTTTTTGACCTAAAAAAACTTTGGAGAAGATTTTTGGATTCCTCTTGCATCATTCCTGAAAATACTTCAGGTTTATGATGACATGAAGATGATTCAAATATTTTAGGCCCATTTAGTATGCCTCCGCTTTTGGTATCTTCTGCTGCAAAAAATACTCTATCAAGTCTTGCAATACTGATTGCGTATGCACACATTGGGCATGGCTCAAGACTTACATAAATATCACAACCCACCAACCTTTCATTTTTCAAAATATTCATTGCTTTTTCTATTGCTAGCATTTCTGCATGATTGATGGATGATTTTCTAGCTCTCATTTGATTAGAAAACGCAGATAGAACCTCCGAATTTCTTCTTTGAACAATTACTGCTCCAACTGGTACCTCGTCATTTTCATATGCTGTGTGAGCTAGTTCTATAGCGAGTCCCATGAACAATTGATCTTTCTCAGTAGATTGCATTTTAGGATACAGTTTCTTGAAATAAAACAGGTTTACCAATTGGCTTATACATTTCATCATCTTTCATAACAACATTGCCGCGTATAATAGTAATAATAGGCCAACCAACAACATCCATGCCATCATAAGGCGTCCAACCTGTTTTTGATCTTTGTTGGGCATTAGTAATGATGTTTTTCTTGTTCATATCTACTATTGTAAAATCAGCATCATATCCTACTTTGATTCTTCCTTT
>MDSV01081951.1_pt1 | contig 10767 bp, 9 predicted proteins | sample 810851 | NCBI WGS metagenome assembly MDSV01 (sample SAMN05326640, study PRJNA326480) | marine metagenome | isolation source: seawater | place: Atlantic Ocean: North East | collected 2012 | reverse complement strand
CTCGGCCCGGAACGTGGCAACCATGGCACGGCCAAGGCCGCCGCAGGCTCCGGTGATGACCACGCGGCGAGTCATGGCAGCACGATCTCCACCCCGAGTTCGCGCGCCAGGTTCGCAATCGAACGCTTGTGCACTCGAGCGGATGCTTCGAGCGTGTTTGATGCGTTGTGACTTCCGAAGATCGCAGTGTCGATACCGCGAATCGGGTTGTCGGGGCTCGGCGGCTCCTCCTCCAGAACGTCGACGGCGGCGCCTGCGAGGTGCCCGGAGCGGAGCACAGCGGCGAGCGCGGCGGTGTCGACAACCTCTCCACGGCCGGTGTTCACCAGGTAGCCGCCTGCCGGCATCGACCGCAGACGCTCGGCGTTCACCAAGTGCCTCGTGCTGTCGTTGAGCGGTGCGTTGACCGACACGACGTGTGAGGTGGCCATGAGTTCATCGATCTCCATGATCGTGCAGCCGTCGGTCTCGGCAGCCGCCCGGCTCTCGGGCATGGGATCCGAGCCGACGACGTCCATCTGAGCGACGACGCCTCGCCGAACCACGGCGCGGCCGATGCCGCCGAGGCCGATCACACCGAGCCGCAATCCCCCGAGGGAGTGACCCGGCGGCTTGGGCCAGCCGCCGTCACGAACACCCTCGTGGATCACGTGGAGCTGACGGAGCAGCATCACGATGTAGCCGTAGGCGACGTCGGCGACCTCTTCGTCGAAGGCGCCGGGCGTGTTGGTGACGGGGATGCCCTTGGCGGCAGCGTGAGCCCTGTCGATGCCGTCCACACCGATGCCCCACTTCGAGATTGCCTTGAGCTCGAGCCGGTCGATCACGTCGGCGGTGAATTTGTCGTCACCGGCGACGACCCCGACACATCCGTCGAGGGCAGCGACAAGTGCATCATCCTCGAGGTGCTGACCCGGGATCTCGGGCACGACGACCTCGAAGCCGGCGGCTTCCATCGCCGGACGCCAGTGCTCGATGTCGCGGATGAGTTGAATGCAGGTGATGCCGATCTTCACAGGAGTCCCTCTCGTTGCATTCGGTGGAGCGTCTCGGCGAGGACGAAGTCGGGTTCCTCGTCGATGTCGGTCGCTTCCAGGGGGTCGATCTCGAACAGCAGCGGACGGTCACCGAAGCGCCGGCCCTCGGAGATCTGGGCACGGGAGAACACGTACATGCCGGAGTTCTCCTCGTAGAGCGGGGGGAGGTCCTGGGTGCGCAGCAGCACCACCGGATTGTGGTTGACCGGCTGCGACTCGGCGTCGTAGAGACGGGTCTGCAGCCGGGTGACCGAGAAGAGCGAATCGTGCTCAGTGGAGGCGTCGAGGGCGGCGAGGCCCGCAGCGATGGTCTCAGGTCGCAGCAAGGGGCTGGTCGAGTGCACCTGCAGGTACCAGTCGGAGTCGGCGACGGTCGCATCGTGCTGGAGGATCGCCGTCATCGGTGTCTCACCGCCGAGCAGATGAACCGGACGGTCGATAACCAGTACGTCGGGAAAGTGCTCGGCGCACTGTTCGGCGACGGTGGGGCTGTCGGTGTCGATCAGAATTCGGTCGACATCCGGCACCGCTTCGAGCGTGCGCAACATGTGGTGGAACAGCGGAGCGCCGTCGAGGTCCCGGTAGTTCTTGCCCGGAACCCGCTCGCTCGAGTGGCGCATCGGCATGAAGGCGACCACCTTCGGCATGAGACTCCTTCGCAGGTCACCTGGGCAGTCGTTCGGCCCTCGGCGTGAACCCTTTGGGGTAGTAGAAGCGGCGCTTGAGCGTACCCGTCGGGTCGCCGTCCTGACGGAAGCCCTTCCACGACCCCCAGAACTGGGCGGCCCGGAACTGCGGGATCGCAACGACATTGCGGAAGAACTTCCGTCGCGGGACCGATGCGAGGTAATCCCGGCCGGCATTGGCGAAGAAGAGGCCCAGAGCTTCGAAGGCCGACATCTTCTGATGGCCGAAGATCCGCTTGTGGGCGATCGCCTCGCGTCGGTAGCGGTTGACCGTCTTCGAGACCGGTTCGTCGTGAAGGTGCACGATCGAGGCGCCTGCCTCGTACCAGAGGCGATGGCCGAGTTCCTGGGCCCGCTTGGCCCACGCCATGTCTTCGAGTCCGGTGAGGAGTTCGTCGTACGGCAGGTCGCGCCACACCGATGCCCGCACCGCACAGTTGGCGTTGTTGCAGAACGGATGATCTTGGTCGGGGTCGGACTTGTCGGGGAACCAACGCCGCATGATCTCCATCTCGGAGAAGGCGGTGAGGTCCTCGTCGCCGGTCTGGCGGCCGTACACGAGTGACACATCGTCATGGGTCTCGAACGGAGCGATCATGCGCTCTAGCCACAACTCGTCGACCGGATAGACGTGGGCCGACACAAACACCAAGATGTCGCCGCTTGCCGCCTCACAGCCGACGTTGAGGGCTCGGCCGAAGCTGAAGTCCTCAGGGGCGATGTGCACGATGTCGGCTCCGGCGGCCTGACTGATCGCGACCGACTCGTCGGTCGAACCCGAGTCGACGAGCACCACTTGCTCAGGTTGGCGGGTCTGCGCAGCGATGCCCTCGAAGAGCGCTGGCAGGTGTGCGGCTTCGTTCAGTGCCCGAATAATGATCGAGACCGTGGCCATGGGAGGAGCCTACCGAGTGGGCGGCTGCCGGTAGCGTTCTCCCCATGCCCGCTGTGACCGTCGTCGTCCTCACCATGGGCGACCGTCCGGCCGAGCTTGCGGCGGCCATCGAATCCGCTCGCCGGCAGGCAGTCGATCTCGAGATCACGCTGGTCATCAACGGTGGGGATCCCGACCGGTCACTGGCCGACATCGTGGTCGAGCCAGGCGAGAACCTCGGCATTCCTGAGGGGCGAAACCGCGGCGCAGCCGCAGGCACGAGCGCGTTAATCTGTTTCCTTGACGACGATGGCGTACTCGACGGTGATGTCTTCGGCCCAGCCGTCGCCGCCTTCGCCGACAACGATCGGCTCGGCGTCATCGGACTCCGCGTGGTCGACGAAGACGGCAAGACCGCTCGCCGCCACGTCCCCGGGCTGCGCAAGGATGCCGAGCGCTCGGCATCGGCAACTGCGTTTCCTGGCGGTGCATGTCTCGTGCGACGGACCGCATTCGACGACGTCGGCGGCCTTTGCGGCCCGTTCCACTACGGCCTCGAGGAAACCGACCTTGCCTGGCGCCTGATCGACGCCCGCTGGGAGATCACCTATCGCGCCGACCTCACGATTCGACACCCGCGGACCAGCCCAACTCGTCATCCCGAGTTCTTCTTTCACACGGCCCGCAACCGGGTCTGGCTCGCTCACCGAGCGTTGCCGCTTCCCCTCGCTATCGCGTACGTCCTGAACTGGACGCTGATCACCGTGATGCGCTCAATCCGCCACGCGGGTGGCCTTCGCGCCCACATGCGCGGAACGGTCGATGGCATCCGGCGACCCACCGGGCCGCGTCAGCCGATCAAATGGCGGACCGTCCTGCAGCTCAGCCGCAGCGGCCGCCCTCCCGTTCTCTGATCACGAACCTACAAGCCTGGCGTAGCCACGCTCTGCGTCGTGAATCGCAGTCTCTGCGTTGATCCACGCCTCATGGCGCCCGGTTCTGCGTCGGTCAGAAGGGCCGCTTCGAAGAACCCTCGGGCGGTCTCGCCGGTGGAACCCGAGAGCTACCAGCACGACCCGCTCCGCAAGCGATTCGATTCGCTGCACTTCCCCCGCCGTCAATCAACTATTGTCCGACCCTCGAAAGGACCCAACTCGTGAACAAACTCGCCGACGCTCTCGCCACTAATGGGAGGGCAATGCGCTCTTTCAGTGGACTTGGTGTGGTCTCCGGTCTTGTCCTCACAGGTTCAGGACTTGCCGGAGATGCAAGTGGGATCGCCACCCTCGGCGTGGCGCTCATCGCTGCGTCGCTCTTTCACCGACTCACAGGCAGTCAAGCTTCACTTGTGCGCAACCGTTCGCAACTTGAGCGAAGCTTCGCCGAGACGGTCACTGCGATCGAAACCAAACTCGCCGCCACGTCAGAACGCCTCAACGCATACGAACGTCGGACACACGAAACGGTCACTGCGATCGAAACCAAACTCGCCGCCACGTCAGAACGCCTCGGCCGCGAGCGTTCGGCTCGCATTGTTGGGGTCGTCAACTCTCTGACCGCAGGTTGGCGTCCCGAGTCGATCGTCTTGATTCACTCGATCCCTCGAACTGCAAGCACGCTCACCCTGGATGCCTGCCGCTCCGTCAAGGGGTGCGGGATTTGGCCATCTGCCCAAATCTGGACACACCTTGGCCTCGGAGGTCGTCGCTATCCGATCGACCTCAGCGGTGGCGCCACCGGTGTCCACGAACTGGAGGTCGCTACCGGGCTGGGGGATCTCATTCCCGATGTCGGTAACCCGAGGTATTCCATTCCATCAGTGGCATTCGAGAAGTTGCACCCGAGCTTTTATGACCATGACGTCGAGACCTTTCTTGAGCGCATCGAGTCGGCAAAGGCCCGCTTCGACTGCCCAGTCACGGTCATGGCTGTAGTCCGAACACCACTCGATGCGATGTGGTCGATGGCCGAGTACAAAGTGCGAAACCCCCGTTGGCACGCAGACACAGAGCCCCGCGACATCCCCATAAACATTGCGGATGACTTCGCCGCCATCGTCAAGGTCGTCAAGCAGATCGGCGGAGACGTAATCACCTTCGAGGAGGTGACGAATGCCGGCTCCGGCCTAATTGCGCCACTCGCATCGTTGTCGGGCCAGTCACAGGCGGCGGTGCGTAAGCAGGTTGCACCCCGCTTTGATGGCCACTACCTCGAAAACGCTCAGAACCGGGGGTTTGTGGGCGAACGAAGCGCCAGCCGAAGTATCGAGGGCCCGGAGGGTATCTGGGTAGATCACATCGATGTCATCGCTTCTGCCCAAGCCGACTACGAGTACCTCATCAACCAGCGCTGACCCTCAATCCTTCTTTCGCTGACTCAACGCCGCGCCAGACTTTTCATATTCGGCAACGACGGACCCGGTATCGCCGTCGGCGACGATCTTTCCGTGATCCATCCAAATGGCCCGCTCAGTCATCCTTCGGATCTCAGGAAGACTGTGGCTAACAACCACCACACAACCGGCATCAGCTCGAATGGCGTCAAGACGAGCGACGGCTCGGTCATGAAAGTCGCGATCACCAACAGCCAACGCCTCGTCGATCAACAAGATGTCGGGGGTCGACGTTGTCGCAACCGTGAACGCAAGTCTCGCCTTCATGCCTGAGGAGAATGCGCGGAGGGGAACATCTGCAAAGTCCTGTAGCCCTGCGAACTCGAGCAGTTCGTCAACACGATGCTCGACTACGGCCTTCGGCATACCCAGAGCGAGACAACCCATCTCGATATTTCGCCGGCCGGAAAGCCCCTCGTTCAGGACGGCACCGACACCGAGTAGCGCAGGACGGCTTTTCGCCAAGATCTCCCCGCCAGACAACTCGAGAAGCCCGGCGAGTCCGAGGAGGACCGTCGACTTTCCGGCACCGTTATGGCCAATCAAGCCAACGCTCTCACCCTGACCAATGTCAAAGGAGACACCCTGGACGGCGTCGATGTCTCGATAGCGGCGCCCACCAGTTCGGCCCTTGAGACGCCGACGAAGACCTTGAGGCGGGTCGAGATACGTCCGATACGTGATCGCCACGTCACGAGCCGACAAGGCAAGACCCGTCATGTTGTCGGCAGGCCGCGTCGAAGATACTCCTCCAAAACGTCGGGATTGATGTCGACTGATTCGTGAACAGCTACGAAATTGCCCCAAGCCTTGGAGTCCGGGGCGGTGCCGACGTAGCGGGAAAAAGACCTCCAGTTGTGGTCGCCGCCGTAGCGAACGATCGGGTCCCAAACACTTGTCCAGACGAAGTAGCCCGCCTCAACCAGTTCTGAGGCGTAATCGCCTGCTGTGTAGCCGAGCGACATCGTCTTGTTGTCTTCAAATTCCGTCACAACGACTCGCGGCGTCAGCGCTCCTCGGCTCCGAAAAACATTGAGGTCGAAACCCTCGGTGTCGATCTTCAAAAAATCGAGGGTTTCGAGCGGCAACGAGTCCAGGCGCCTGGTCGATACCGTCTCAGAGAACTCGTGAGATTTGTGGAAGTCGAGCAGCGAACTGATGCCGGTTGACTGTACTGAGGTGAAGAAGCTCACGTCATCAGCCACCGCGTCGGAAACCGCGACGGGGAGCAGCTGGAGGTTGCGCCACTGACCGAACCGGTCAACAAGGGCGTCGTACATCACGGTGCTGGGTTCGAAAGCCCAGACATCCCAACCCGCTCTCACAAACGGAGCGAATGACGTCCCCTTATGTGCGCCGACATCGACCATCGAGAGTTGATGGGGTACGAGTCCACTCTCGAACAGCTGGGTTCGGACAAGGTCGACTTCGTCGAGCTTTTGTGTCTTCACGATGGCTCTTCCTTGCCTGCACGGGTGGCACGGTAGGCCGAGTCGACTGCCGGGATATTCGACGGTGCTGCAGCGCGTAACCGGATGCCGCGACCCTCAAGACGCTCAGCCCAGCCGGCCACATGCTGGTCATGATCATCTCGATAGCCCTGATAGTCGACTCGGAAAAACTCAGGATGCCAATTGCGGACGGTTTGTTGAAGTTCTTCGGAGTAGTTGATCTCCGGGTCGTACCCCCAGTACTCCTCGGCACCCTTCGCTCCACCATCGAACCCAAAGAGTTGGATTTCCGACGGCTCAAAGAGTTCAGCCATGGGAAGCATCAGCATGGTCATGACGTTGGGGTAGGGCTGGATCCGTCCAGTATCGATCGACACGGGCACGCCGGGATCAATTGCGCCGTCGAGCACGGGAGCGATGACTTGGTCATGCACATCAAGTGGCAGTTCAGCGAGATAGACCGCAATGTCTCGCGCAACCGTAATGAACAGATGGTCCGGGCGGGAACGCAGCCACGCCGTAAGGTCAGCGCGGAATTGCCGCGCGTACTCCGACGGTCCCGCATGGAAGATCGGATCACCCGCCGTGAGGATCCGGGCTCCCATCTCTGCCATGCGCTCAGGTTGACGAACCCAACTGTTGCAGCAGATCGTCTCGGTCTTCTCACCGAAAGCAGCGGGGTCAAGCGACGCGCTGCTCGACGGCCCAGTCGCGACAAGCCGAACGACGTCGACCTCCGAGCGAAGGCCAAGGCTCTGCAGAACGACTTGAGCACGCGCTTGCTCAACCTGGTTGATGGATGGATAGAAGCGCTCGGCGAGGCGCAATAACTTGCTGGACATGAGACGATCTGTCCCGAAGCTCCCGAGACGGGTCCGGGACTTGGTCGCAGGATCGAGCACATCGACCGCCCCGTCAGGTAACGACTCATCCGCTTCGAGGCGGAAATAAGGGGACCGCACATAGAACGAGAGCACTCGGCGAGAACACTGGAGGGTCTCGCTGGAGAGGTTGTAAAAAATCGTCGGTGAGTCAGAACGATTCCGCAGGTACTTCGGAGCGAAATTCATGAGGCCTACAAGGAGGCCAAGATCCAGATCGGTTGCTGACGATGGCCGGGCTGAATTCGGGGTAAGTGAATGAAGCGTCGTCGCTCGAGGCACCTTCGACGAAAACTCATCTCGTAAGAGGTTGACAAGCCCGCAATCAGAACCGCCTCGACCACCAACGCCGACTCGACGACGAACTCCGGCGATGTGGGATTCGATGTGATCGGCGGAGATATTGAATTCGCTGCGAGAACGGCGATACGACGTGAACTCCTTGAAAGCAGCCTCCAGGAGCTGGGCCAGGGGGTAGCGGCGCCACGCCACCTCGGAAGCGACGCGACCCACGAAGGCGTTGGTCAGCGCCTTCTCTCTGGGACCGGGCGTGGAAGCATCGGCAGCCTCGCTCTCCGCAACGGCCTGGTCGGCGAAGCGCTGGAGCAGCTGAGTTGAGTCTTTATTCGCCCGGGTGAGACGGCTCTGGTCCTGGCGATGATCGGCATAGGTCAGAAATGCGGTATCCGTGCTCCTGTGCACCTGGTGGTCGAGCGTTGTCGACATCTCAAGGGTGAGGATTGCATCTTCAAAGTCTGAATCGCTGTACGAGGCCAATCCGGCTCGAAAGATGCCACTCGGCCACAGCCGTGCGCAGTGATGGTGAGCGATCAGACTTGTGTGGGAAGCCGCCGGGGTGCGCATTTCCATCCCCCCCACCGTGAGGAAATGGAAGGGAAACAGGTGAACACTCTGGAGTGCCCGCCCAGACTGCAAGGCAACACAGATTGCCGCCTCCAATCGCTGCAGATCGAGCCGGTCATCCGAATCAACGAAGCACACGAAGGGAGCGGTCGCTTGCTCGGCTCCAAGATTGCGCTTCGGACCAGCCTTGGGGCTAGGAGACGCGATCACCCGAACCTTGCGCACTCCACTGGGCGCGCCGTGCAACTCGAACAGGGATTGAAGATACCTGTCGACCTCGTCAAGTCGGTCAGGATCGGTGACGACAGTCCATCGGCAAGATGCGCTTGCAAGAGATCGATGATCGGAGAGCACGCCGCCCAGTTCGTGCACCGGGGATGCTGGCCCAATCGGCGTAATGATGTCGACGAGCACGCGAGATGTCGGCGCAAAGATGCCCCGGGTGGAATTTGCCTCGCCACCTCGGTCGATTGAGCTTGCAGCGAGCTGACGCCACCACTCCCGGGTTGAACGAAAGAGCAACACATTGGTCATACCAAGGTGAACAGTGAGTGCTGCGACCACGACCCCGACCTCAATACCGTCGGCACCGACGGCGATCATCACGGGAACCGCCAACGCCAGAATCGCAATCGCTACAGGCACAGGATCCCAGATATGCCGGACGATGGTTCGGGTGCCAAGCGCCCGAACCGAGCGGATGGATGGGCGCGTCGTCGACATCTTGCCAAGCGCAACCAGCATCCGGCGCTCACTCACTCCAGAGGCGAACAAAATCGCGCCGAGGACAGCTCTGCTCACTGCCGTTGCTGCGACGACGAGCGCAGCCAGGCTCAACGCCAACATCAGGCTTACCGTCCGGGCAAGATCCGTGGTCAACGCCAAGAAGAGGAGAATCGCAGAGGCTACGGCGACCACAACGGAAGCAGCAACGGGAGTCCGCCTCCCGATAACAACATCGATCACAGCGAAGGCCATCCGCTTCAGGACCGTGATCCGGCCGCCGGAAAGAGCTGGCCCAGCCACGAGCTGCCGTCGGCGCGCGACCCACTTTCGGCCAGAGTCGACTCGATCACTTGCGTAGGCGACCGAGCGCACAAGCATTGATGCCTGATGGAATGCCAGCAGCAAGGTGCTGACTGCGATGGCAACCGCAGCCCATCCGGCGGAGACATCTTGCTCCTCGACCGCTGAAGCAAAGATGAAGAACGCGGAGACGCCCGTTGCGAGGAAGGTTGATCCGAGGAGAGCTAGGAACCGCACGCTGAATTCGATCAGCCTTTCGCTTGAGCTTCGCACCATTCAGACCGGCGCATGGTCGGAAACGAGTTGCGGTGGGTGGAGGCGATTCTCGCGAGCTTCACGATTCCGAGCATGACACTTCTCACGATGACCCATAGGTGATCTCGCCGCGCCAGAAGTACCACGCTCCGCCCACGACGGAGACAATCGCCCAGCCGGCGCCAAAACCCCAGAGCTCCCCGTCAATCGATCTCCCCATGAAAACCCAGCGGAGCATTTCAAGCATCTCGAAAAATGGGTTCAGTTTGAAGAGCCACAACACTGTCGCGTTGTCACTGAACGAGGCCGGCGCGAACAACACGCCAGAGCAGTAGAAGAGCAGCCTGATGAGATGAGGGAGCAAGGAGTGGAGGTCCGGCACTGCCTTACCCACGCGTGCAACAACAAAGACAGCACCCTGGGTCATGGTCACCATCATCATGAGCACCAGAGGAAGTAACAGCCACCGCCAGGTTGGCCAGTGGCCGGAGCCAACGACGACCAAGGCCATCACGAGAATTGATGGAGCGAAGGTGTAAACGCCTGAAAGCGTGGACGAGATCGGGATCGCTGCGCGCGGAAAGTACATCGAACGGATCAAGGTCAGGTTCGCCTGAAGGCATCGAGCAGCGGCCAAGAGCGAAGATGTGACGAATGAGAACGACAGAACGCCGATGATCAGGTAACTCAGATAATCGTCGACCCCTCGATCCACCTCGAGCAGTACCCCAAAGATGAGGAAATAGACGACTGTCTGCAGCACCGGGTTGACGAAAAACCAAAGGTTCCCGAGGAACGTGTTCATATTTGCGGAACGCACATGATTCATCGGCACCGTTGCGATGAAGTGGCGTCGATCCCAGAGACCTTTCGCGTACTCAGAAATCGACGGACGTGCAAGGACGGGCGACAAGTCATCCGTCATGGGCGGTGTTGGTGAGGTTTTCGCCATAGAGGCATTACTCGTGGTTGCAAACTTCACCCGTCAAACCTATCCGGGATGGCCTAGCCCCGGTACGTCATCCCCCGATACCCGGGCGAGAAACCGGCGGCTTCGAGGCGAGCCGCCAACGGTGTCTCCCGCACCGGCTCGCCATCGACCTTCGCAATCTCGAGCTTGGCGAGTCGCCCGTTCGCCACGAGGCCCTGCACCGCCTCGATCCACGCATCGGTCTCGGCGGCACCCGGGAACGTCACGAGTGACCGGCCGCCTCGCTCGACGAGGACAATCGGATCACCGTCGATGAGCACAACGTGTGTGCCAGCGCTGCGGGCTGGACGTCCGCTGGACTCGGGCCACG